>Ga0307514_10000444_pt1 | contig 89229 bp, 80 predicted proteins | sample 16_EM_MG_FD_203088 | JGI IMG/M metagenome (GOLD analysis project Ga0307514, IMG submission 203088) | Populus trichocarpa ectomycorrhiza microbial communities from riparian zone in the Pacific Northwest, United States - 16_EM | ecosystem: Host-associated > Plants > Roots > Unclassified | place... | reverse complement strand
ATACCAAATTAATCGATATTGCAAACTGCTCAACAAGCAAAAGCTCATTAATGGTTGCTGAAAACTTCATTTTGATAAGATACTATTAACACACTGCAAATACAACAGCCTTATATGAATCTATAGATGGACCCGCTGTGCGACCCGCTGACAACCTGCCCAATTCAGACGGGTTGGGAGTTTACCATGGAACCGTACCCGAGTGGGCAGTTCGGGTTTATTGACGACCCGGACCGCCAATTTGGCAACGGTTCCGTTTGGACCCGGACCCGGACCCGAAGTGACGGTCCGGAACCGTTGCTAACACTACGTGGTAGCCTTTGATATCTTTTAGTTCTTTCTCCACTTGATCCTCAGCCAGATCTAACATCACAATACAATCTATGGCAGTTCATAAATCGTGAGCATTCTGTATGTTCAATCGTTTGAGAATCGTGGTGATAAAGACTTTCTTTCAGAGACTGATGCCAGTACTGTTTTCCTTTGGTGAATTTCGATGCTGAGGAATTGGCATGTCGGGCGGAGATTAGGTGATCATGTACATTTCTGAGAGTCTGGCTTTAACTTCCATTGCAGCGTGGGTAGTGTCTATTGGGTACAGCATTGAGATTTCATCGACTTACAAAAGCATCAGAATACCATTGCTGTAGAGATATAGGTTGAGGTCGGCCTGGGATGGTGTGAATTCGAGAGAGATCAAAAAGGTGCTAATATTGTTGTGTCCAAGCTGTGGTACTTGTTTGAGACTGTAAAGTACCTTCTTTAGTTGAACAATAATGGTTGTTGAGTTGAGACCTTCCAGCCAGCCTTCGGGTAGGGTGATATAGATATCATTATCATCCACCTTGGGATTGAGAAATGCAGTGACAACATCCAAATGATCTAGGTTCCAGCTATGTTTTCTGACCAGGGGGATGAGATACCAAAAAGGGTTGAGTTTTCCGACAGGGTCTTAAGTTTCTCTGAAGTCCTTTGGTTTGTAGCCTTTCATTACTAGGCGTGCTTTGAATTGTATGGTGAAGTCACGATTACGTTTTATCTTGTAGACCGATTTGGAGCCAATTAGCTTGACTCGCAATTGCCTTGCTTCCCAGGAGCCAATAGTTGTGAATGTGTTATTGACTAGGATCGATGTGCATTCCTCTTCCATTGTTCATTTCCAGTGGTCTCATTGTGGGCTGTCCATGGCCTCCGCATATATATATGGATTGCTGTTGATGGATGTCAATGCGAGAGTCGTTGCCATGATGATTAGTGCATTTTCAGAGATCTTAACCAGACTTCTTGTGATGCGATTCATACGTGGTGGTTGGCAAGATTGCGTGGTCATGGCCGCCGTTCAGCGGGCTTTGCCATCTTCGAGGCGGAGATGATAATTGTTGACTATGGTTTCAATTTACACTGGCAATGCATTCTCCTTGCCAGGTAGAGGTAATCTCACACCCGGACTTGGAAGGAGACCTTGACAGTTGTCAGCATCGGGCAGACTGTGGTCTCGATCATCATCAGTACAGTCATGATCATGACTTTTGTGGCTTTCACCTGTTCGACTGGTTCCTGCGTGGTCATGGCATGGTTCATCTCTATCCATTTCAATTTCCTCAACAACTTCCATCTCGTCTGTTAGCTCACAGATGGCTATTTGGTATCTGTAAAGGCATTATGCGTGGGCATAGCTCTCCTTGTCAAAGGTGACGTCCGACTGTGATCTTTCAACTCAGAATGCTGCTTCCCATATCCTCCAAAGTGTAGTCAAATAATGCATTTGACCGACCATCATACATGGCTTTAATCTTGCCCTGAATTTTCAATGGCATAGGGGCTCAGGAATCAGTTGACTAGCATAGCGACCAATCCGCGAGGGTGATAGAGTGGACATTTGTGCTAGATTTTATTGCCGTCATTGTCGTGTGAAGGCTTGCCAAACTTGTTCTGCATTTCGGATGGAGTTGGATTTGGTGCTTCATAGCTGTCGCGGTCATCTCTTTTTGTTAGGCGTTTGTTTAGAGTTCGTTGGTGGAGGTACACCATGGTAGTGACAGCTTCTCCTCAAAATACAGGTTCCACCTGGGAGTCAATCATCAGAGCTCATGAGTTGGTGGTGATAGTCTGGATCATGTGTTCGGCAACTCCATTGTTATGATGACTGTTGGAAGGGCATAGTTTGTTTGTTGTACCCCGAACAGTGAGCACCAGCCGGAAGGTCGTGTTGTCATACTCACTGTAGGCATGATCGCACCGAAATTGTTTAACTTCATATTCCGTGTAGTCAACTTGGGCCTGGAATGATTGGTAGGGTGAGGTGCATATTTTTGTCATCATATCTGGAAGGATCCAAACAGAGGTGTATCGTGTATATCCATTGATGAATAGGATAAAGTAGCAATGCCCAGTGGAGGTGGGTGTGGAGAATCATCCACATATGTCCGAATGCATGAGTTCAAATGGCTTTGTAGTGCGCTAGGTCTTGACTTTGACGATCTTCTGCTTGTGCTTGGCCTGAATGCATGTGGTGCACATTGAGTCATCTTTTGTATATACATTCATGAGAGATTGTAGGGCTGTGGGATGAATGTGGGCTACACAGTGATGCCACAGTCATGATTCAGAGATTGTGAGTTTCTTTGGAGATTCAGTGATAGATTGACTTTAAGGTATGGAGGTATGTGTGTATGATGAAGCTCTTTCTATCTTCGTTTTTCTCATTATTGAGGTGGGCTTCATTGACATACTTGTCGAAGTCCATGCAGTTGAGTCAAATATGATATACAGATCATTGACCCGATTGCCTGTAATTGTATTAGATGGAGATCATATGGAGCACTTGCCATGTGCAAATGTGAATGTGTAACCAGCTGTGTCCAATTGATTGATGCAGAGAAGGGAGAGCCAGAATGTAGGCATGTATGGAGCATTGACTTCGTATTCCTGTGTGATGTTCACATGTCCATGGTGGCATCTTTTAAGTTTGTTATCGTCTCCAAGTTCAATAACTATTGGCTGACAAAGTTTCTTTATTGAATATAATCTGGTGCGGTCATTGCACATATACTGAGATGCTACAGAACTAATGCCCCATGCAGCTGGAGTGGAGGCTGTGGTGAGTGTGGTTGCATTTTGGCCTTTTCAGATCAGATCGCGATCTCTTCCTGTAACAAGCGATGCGGATGCTGTGTCATTGTTGACTTCATTTCTTTGATCCTTGCCACATTTGAACTGGATGCAGTTCGCCTTGAAGTGTCCTGTGGGACCGCAGTGGTAGCATGTTCACTCATAGTTCCTGGAGGTGTTTGTATCACTATTGTTCATGTCATTTTCAGTGTGTTTTCTCTTTCTGCATGGTTTGGTGGTATCGGTGTCCAGGTTGCAGTATGTGCATTTGTGCTTCTTCTGTCCGTTTCCTTGTCTGCCTCCTCGTCTCCCACCTTGTCCGCCACTTTGTCCGTAATGTCAGTGGCCATGATTTCCGCAAAGGCAGCATAGTGGCATTCCGGTCGATGATTCTCCGATTTCTTTCGTTAGTGTCAATTGCGGGTATATTCACGGATCACATCCATACACTGCTGGGCAGTGGGGGCGGGGAACTACTACAGTATTGCCAGCGGTCTAGATGCGGAGCAGTCCAGACTGGAGCAGCTTAAGTTCAGTCAGATCCAGTGTACTCAAATTTCGCACTGGAATCACACCAGTGCACAATGTTTGCGCACTGGTCCGGAATCAGTCTAGACTGGTCCGGACTCCGTATTCTGGCAGCATGAGTATTAGACCATTTCCAAGCCCATCCAGAAGCGTATGTCAACTAATAGGTGCTGCAGCAAAATCTGTGGTCAGTCTCTTAACTCACACTCTCTCAATTGTCTAAGATAACACATAGTCATCCAAGATTTAGAGGCTCTCAGGCCAAATCAAACCCTAGCCCAACGTCACATGATATCCGTACTCTACATAAATCAGTCCAACATTGATGATTTGACTGGAATGATATCCAAGGAGAATGATTTCCATAGAGGATACTATCCAGGGAGTCCGAGTTCTGAGGAGCAGCCACTCTGATACCATTGGTCAGGTATTATGTATATTGTTAGCACTGGACTGGTCCACACTGCATCAGTCCAGTGCAACACCCTAAATTCCCAATCCAGTCCAGTGCAACTATTTTTTGCACTGGACTGCACTGATCTCTACAATGGACTGGGACCGTCTGGACTACTGGCAACACTGATTTGCTGTTCAAGGATTTGGATGGTCATTTGATATGAAAGAGATATGGATGTGAAGATATGTGTCTTCATGGTGTTATCGGTGATATTTTCAGTGGTGTCGAGCAACTTCCTGCAAATGGCGATGAATCTGCTAATGTACTGAGTGACCATTTCGTTTGGCGATGATCGAGAGGAAGTGAACATGCAAAGGACTTGGGTGCGAGCGAGTTTTGTTGCAGCATTGTCGAGTCAGTCTTGGAGTGCTTCCAACATCTTCACAGCATTGTCGATATTGTCGATGAGTGGAAGGAGTTCCTCACAGCATCCAACGTGTATCAACGCTATCCCCTTGTTTGCTCAGCCATGCAAGTCTTCTTGCAGAGCGCGTAGGGCGACACCATTTCCGAAAGGAAGAGGTTCGACACATGTGATGAAAGTGTATGATCTCTTGGTGATAAGGACTTGGCGAATCTTTTTCTTCCAGAAGGCATAGTTCTCCTCAGTCAGTTTGCGCACACAGCCCTGGCCAGTCTTGAATGTTTTGTTTCACATATTGAGAGTGGGGAAGGTTAGGAAGGTGATGATGGTGGGTGATACATTGTGATGGGGTTGCAGCTTATGAGCAGGGATGGTTGTGACTGGGTTAGGGTTTTTGAGGCTCTTAGTTGTAAGATAAAAATAGAGTATTTTTGTAGTAAAGATTGTAACGGGCGCCGGGCTCACTGTAACCTTCTGCAATAGTGATAATAGAAAAGCTTGATTATATTCTACCTAAGAGGGCCACAAGGCCAGTATATATATGAAAGCACAAGTATGACTGAATGCCATCAGCCTGTACCAGAGTCAACAGTCATCTCCGGCCATACGAGATATTACCGTCTCCGGCCGCTCAAGACATCTCCATCCCCAGCCATACAAGACATCTCCGTCTCCAGCCATATGAGACATCTCTGTCTCCGGCCATACGTGACATCTCCCCCTCTGGCCATACGAGACATCTCTGGCTGAGACCTGTAGATGCAATAGTCGTCTCGGTGCTCGAACCGATTTAGGTACGTGCCCACTGGTGCGTGTCCGAACTCCAGTCGGTAGAATCTGGCTACTAGTGCCTTCACGCTATTCATTGGGATGGGTCTCTTGCTCCCAGCTTTGCCTTTCAGTGAGTAGCCGTTATGCTTGCTGCATTTGTCGGCCTCCCATTGAGCTTTTGCCGCCGTCTTTGCTTCTGAGATTCGTCTGGTCCTGTTTGCCGCCGAGGTGTATACTCATTCTCGTACTGTACCTGCCTTGCGGCCCTCTCGCGCCTGATTCGCTTGGCGATCTGCTTCTTCATTTCCGGGGATGTCAGTATATCCCGGTACCTAGTGGATTTCTGTTTCAATACCGGATTCGCGAAGAGTCCTCGCGTTCCGGTTAGTGTTAGCAACGGTTCCGTTTTCAGACCGTTTCTAATATAGCAGTTCCAAGAAAACCCAGAACCGGCTAGTTCGGTCTAGGTTTGTGCCAAACAGTTCCCTCAATTAAGTCCATGAATATCCATCAGAGAAGTTAGTGTTTGGTATATAAAATATGCAGCTTCAGATGGCGCATCTTTTGGTGGTCTCCGATTTTTGATATCTTCAAAACTCAGCACGCTGCTTTGAAATTGTTGTCATTTTTGGCCCAAAGACGAGGTTTTTGGGCTACCACTTGCTGAGATTTGGAGATATCGAAAATCGGAGACAGCCAAAAGATGTGCTGTGTGGAGCTGCATATTTTACATACCAAACACTAAACTCTCTGATCAATATTTGTGGCCTTAATGTGATGGTTCGCTTAAAAAATCATCGATTTTTGATGGGTTAAGGCCGTTGCCACGCAGACCTATAAAACCGACCGGGTCCAAAACTGGAACCGTTGCTAACACTAGAACTTCCGGTTAATCCAGCTGGATAGGTTCTGCCCTGGCCCAGGTTCCAGGTGTTCCGTGCATCGGATGGCCGCTTGCGAGTCGCTGAAGACAGCTACCTTCGTCACTCCGTGTGTCTGCAGTCTGTCCTTTTCTCTACTGACTCCCGGAGTGCGAGTCCGATTGCCCACAGCTCTGCATCGTAGACCTCCACTCGTCCGGTGCCGAGGTGGCTGCGGAAAGCTCTCCAGATCTAATCCATCTTATGGGTTGCATCTAATCTACACGACCCAATCGCATATGACTATCGATAATAATAAGACCTGATCGGCGTCGGTTTACTTCTAATGATCGGGAAATTTAGTTGTCTCGTGCCTAGCCGAATACTAGCGGATGTGCAGCGCATAAGCTGCCCGAGCTTGCGATCAACTGTGTGGCACGCATCTACTTAAGTTTGGGCATGAGAAAAGAAAATTTAGCTCCAATCTCGAAAGTAGGTTCTCAAGCCTGCAGGTCACCAGGACGTAACTCCTTCCTCTTTAAAGGGCGCATGGTACGCCAAAGTGACTTCCCGATGCCTCCCTTCTCTGTAGTCAGGGATCCATCCATTATCAGACCAGTGAGATAGCTGTACCTAATTCCATCATAACGCGGGGTAACCTGCAAAGGAAGGCCAAGTAAATTCTGATCTTGGCGAAGAGGTTGTGATTGACTAGCAAGGTTAGAGTAGTACAGTACCTTGAACTCCAGCCGCAGCAGCTGTCAGTTGAATTAGAGTCTTATCTCAGGGTTTCACCAAATATAAGGAATTCTACTTTGTGCATGCGGGGCTAGGGGAGTGGTGTGTTCTCGACACACTTATAAGGTTGCTGCTGCTCTAATAGTTGGAAGAATTCTTGCAACCACCATGCAGCTCCATCGACGTCAACATCGGAACCATATCTTACCCGTCGCTTTAGTTGCTCTGCCAGTTATTTCGATGGCATTGATGACCCAGCCGATCCAACCAGCGGCATCCCCTAGTTCTTACCCTACTATCACGTCTTCAACTGCACCTTATAATGGTGTCACAGCTCAGAACATTCGCCCGACTGCGATCCCAGAACTCCGTCACCGGCATTTAAGAAGGCAGGAATCTGATTCACTTGGCTGGAACGATCCAAAAGCCTGTAACATCGGCGTTTGCAGTCCAACCGATCATTGCACAGTTTTGGCAAGCGAATCGCCACAAGACAGTATTGTGACTGGGGCTTGTTGCGCACCGTAAGATCGTCTGTTGGATGCAATGGAGTATTACTGAAACATTTGGTAGTGGTACTACATGTGACTACCATACTACATGTATGGATTACACGTCTCACACCATGAGTACAGTCTCGAACGCTGTAATTCTCAACGGGACGGCTTTTTGGTTCGCATAATACATTCTACAAACCATCGTTCTAAGCTGACACGCTACAGCGGGAGTGTGTATAGCAGCTGTGCTTCGCTAAACATAGCGTATGGGTACGGTCTGGGTACTCTCCTCTGGCAGGGCTGTGATAGCTATAGCCGTGAGCATTATACTACCAACGCTTTGTGGATCTTATATCGTGATGAGACAAACCCGGCGAAAGGCCCAATGCCCACCACAACTTTCACAAAACCGTCTTCGTCTTCCAGTAATTCCAGCCCCAGCACCTCCGCAGTCACTCTCGTTGCCGTTACTCCTACCGCTTCAGGCGGAGGGCACCCCAGTATGCCTGTCGGCGCCATTGCAGGTATAGCGATTGGAGGTGTCGTTGTTGTTGTACTTGGTGTGGTAGCAGTTCTGGTAGTCTGGTCCAAGCTTCGAAAGCCCAAACCACCGACTGAAGTCATGACACCATTCCAACCAAAGGTGCCACTATCGCCGGTACCAGCATACACCAGCAGTATGTGGTATCCATCACCACAGCAACCGGAAGCGGCTAGACACCAGGGGCCCGTGTGGGAAGCAGATAGTGGGCTCAGAATTGATACGCAGCCGGTTTGGCCGGCAGCGCAACTCAGAGGTCAATAGATGTTGTGAGGGTAATGCGGTATATGTTTCTGGGGTGCATTTTCAGTGGGTTTTGCCTGGCCGAGATGAAGTTGAGAGTGCAGGACATAGGAGGCAGTATTCGTAATATTGTTTGAAAACTAGTAGCTACTAGGCAATTCTTATAATGATCACTGCCCGAGCTGCCAAGGCATCTTGTATTAAAAATCATTTTTGATGTGCTTGCGACCTTGTATTCGGAATTCAGCATCATTTTTAATATCAAATTCCCATTCCGGTCCCTTCATGCAGTCTACGTTACTACCTACTTCAGTGCACATTGCCTGCTAACCATTCTCGCTGTTCTCCTGTTCATATACTAAGAAGCTACTAGCACTAATGTCAAGCACACTTAGTTTCTCTACCGACACCCCATTTCGCTCTCAGTGGGTTCTACTGAAGCAGCGGGGTAAGCATGCCCGACTACTACAGTTCCACCGGCTAAATGAACCGTTTGTAGAGGTGTGTAAAGACGAACAAAAAGCGATAACAACAGATTCCAGCCTGCAGCGAACTGCGGTCCTCAAACTTGGTAAGAGGAGTGACAGCCAGAGGATTCCGATGGTGTTGTCAGTGCTCAGGTGCGAGTTTCTAGCGCACGGAGGGTACCCCGGTAGTTGGTGGCGTTACTGAATGGAATGGGTGACGGCGGCAACTCCGAAGTATCTAGTAGACGAGTGGAAGAAGTGAGTGGACACCGGCGACTTGGCGCGTCTTTCCAAAAGAAACACAATGCGTGTGGGTCGCTACGTTGTATTAAACGAAGAGGTCCTACTCGCTGATAGACACACCGTAGCATGTAAGCTTTCTTTCTAGCAAGTCTTATATGTGTAGCTATCATTGCTGTGGAGTAATTGCATTGGAGGGCGAGGTGTGCCAAGACGTTGGTCAACTCCCGTCTGCAAGCAAGTTCAGTAACTCAAGAATTTTTAGCTTTGATAACACCAAGCTTTATTCTCGACGTCTAGCAACTAGACTAGCTGCAGATTGTGCCTTGGGAAAGGAGAATAGAAATCTATTCGTGCCTTCGAAGTCAGAGGCACCTATGTCCAAACGTAAACTTGCCTGCCCGCCCCTCATACCAAACGCTGGGAGGGGCTGGACGATTTTGTCGTCGGTGTTACCTTGAGATTTAAACTCCGAACTCAACACCAAAAATCAAAAAGAAGTTTTCGGTCACAGCCTATGTATATAGTAACTGCTCTGGTAGTCTCCCTACACTTGACCGAAACTGATTGTGGGTAGTGGAGGTGCCCTCAATACTAGCAAATGCATCACAGGTAGTAGGTCGATGCATCATTTAGTGGTAAGCCATTATCAGATAACATCGGGGGATACGCTAGAGTACCTCTACCTCATACAAACGATTTCGGTCAAGTGCAGACAGACTACCAGAGCAGTTATTATCTATATAGGCTGTGACTGAAAACTTCTTTTTTGACCTTTGGTGTCGAGTTCGGGTGTTCAACTATCGGAGTTGCGCCGTCAAAACTGATCACTTATTCGGGGGCGTAAATCGTCCAGCCCTCCCTGAATCGGGCGGGGCTGGTACACGAGCGTAGTCCAAACGTCGACACCTAGTACTAGGCCATCCGTTCTCGCGAAATCGCATTCTCGCCTTCCCGCTACCCACTCTGCAACACAACATAACGAGATAGTATATGGAATTCGAGAAAGAGTAGTTACTAGTGGGCTGGGAGCAATGATTCCACCAGTCCGGACGGACCCGGTCTGGGGTAGGGCTTAGTACGGTCTGGTCCAACCGTTAGGTCGGACTGGACCGAGCCCAAGACTGGTAGTCTGGGACTGGACGGGCTTGGTCTGGACCAGTCCGCACACGCTTGCAATTTCGACATTGTTTCTTAGTCAAGTACCACTGAAAACATGACTCATCCTCACATTTATCACCGCACACCTCTGGATACCCACTCTGGGTGAAATTATGACAGTTCTGTCTGTATATTTGGTGCCATCGAGATATATTTCCCCCATTAAAAGACCAATACAGTAAAAAATACCCTAAACCTGGACACTGTGCTGGACTGGTCCAAACCAGTCCAGGCCAGTTCAGTCCAGGTCCAGAAAGAGTGGGGATTCCAAAAATTACTCGGACTGGATTGGACTGGACTTGGACGGACCCGGTCTGGACTGGTCCAATGCTGGACTGGTGGAATCATTGGCTGGGAGTCCAGTCACTCAGATTTGACACCGAGTGAAACCTTTAGAGGCAGAATCTTTTTTGAATTACCAGATTTCGTTTCCTCAATAGTCTCTAATAGTGTAGCGAATAGGATACCATTGATGGCGCTGCTGAAATTTGTCTTTCCAATGTTAAGCAGTATTTATACCGTGGAAAAGATCTACGAATTTTTGGGTTCATCTTTTCCGACTGCTGTGGAGCATGCACCCCTGTTGATCGATTAGATCTGATCAGCTGCAATAATCGATAAGAGAACATCAGCTTACCCCCACCAATTCCTCAACGCGGTGAAGATCATCTCCAAGCTCCAGGTTACCGGGACATGCAAGTCTCTGTAGCGTCACCTTCTTTGGCACCAGTGTTATTTCTTCCCAAAGGCGATTATCAAAGCTGGCGAGTGCAGTTGTACTAAACAAACCAACAGCAGTCAAACAGCCCAACAGTGAGCGATATGACCTGCCAAATTAGTTAACTAGGGGAAGAAAACGTTCCACCAGAGAGTGGGATGGTTCATGGGCTGATTCAAGCTTGGCAGAATGATCCTGGCCAATGTTTAGCGCCGTGACTGATTCCAAGAAATGCGAAGAATGCATAGTATAGTTGGATCGCATTATGGTGCGGCATCAACCTGGTAGTTGGTCAACTACTATCCCCCCTCCCCAAGGTTCAGTCCCGTAGCAATCTCTCACTTGGATAAACGTCGTGGCTGTCTTTACTTAAGACACGGTTCCAGATCTAGGATCACCCACCGCGGCTCGGTGGGTTGGTTCGGGGGTCTTTGTAGGCCAATCGCACTGCTAACGGGAAAATTAGGCAAATACATAACTAACTGCATAAAACCATCACAAGATGGTAACATCCTAGGCATTATGCTCGCCAAGCCACCGATGCAAGTGGGCTTCATACGTGGACGTTCGATATCGGAACACTTCGTTTAAAACAATACCATGGAGTTTCAGCAGCTGCGGAGATACTTCCCATTCAGCTCACACAGCATGCAAGCCAAGCTGCAAGCTCAATCGTGGAAGTCACGCATGCGCCGTAACCTTGGTACTTTGGGATTCAGCCGCAGCTGCTCTCGGTTTTCCTTGCATAGAAGTTTTCTTGGCCTTGGTGTTGCTTTGCGCATGTAGGAAAAAGCAAACCTCCTCCCTCCACGACTTTGGGTGATTGGGATGGTGGATACTGTGGGGTCAAACTCTTAAAAGCTCGGTGGTCGGTTAGGACTCTAGTTATTGGAGATATTCCGACAATCGCCATGCAACTCCACCGACGTAGCGTACTGAACCGTGTTTTCGTTGCTGTTCTGACGGCGGCTCTGCCGTTCACAACAGCGGCTTTAACGATGCAGCCGGCGGAACCAGCAGCGCCATCCCCTAGCTCTTACCCGGATATTGCGTCCTCCACATTACCGGGTTTATCCGCTGGTGGTGATGCTTCTCCAACCGGGAACATCCAGCCCACCCCGGTGCCAGAACTTCGGCGTAGACTGTTAAGAAGGCAGCTTGGTACTCTCGGTTGGGAAGATGTGTCAGTCTGCAACGTTGGTGTTTGCGGCGACGGTTTATACTGCACAGTTTTTGAAGTTTCTGGATCAAGAGACAGTATTGTTACGGGAGCTTGTTGCCACAAGTAGGTTCATCTCTCGCATGCAGTGGTGTATTGACTGCTGATACAGTGGATAGTGGGGACAGATGTTCATCTCGGGCTGTATGCTCTCACTTCACAGCGCATACCCGTAGCAGACTATCATATGGCACGATCATCTTGGGCACTCAGTACTGGTTCGTTGACACATTCTTCCTACATTCTCGGCACTAAAACTGACACGCCATAGCGGCTCATTGTATCCGAACTGTCAAACCTCCGTCATTTCTTACGGTTACGGTCTGGGTACTATGGTAGTGGTTGACTGTTGGAATGGTACCGATACTCAACGTCTAACCACTTTCCGAAACCCTTCATGGTACCTGTATGCGACGGAGACGAATCCCGCAAAGGGACCAATACCGGTTAGCGTTACCCGTAAGGCGTCATCGACCGAGAGTTCGACCTCGAGCTCCGCAGAACCTGCTTCGCCGAAGATGAAACAAAATGGGATTAGCATGCCAATTGGCGCCATCGCCGGTATTGCAATTGGGTGTCTCGTAGCTATTGTCTTTGGTATCATTGTGGTACTGGCATTCCGGTCCAAGATCCGACGACCCAATAATGGTCAGGATGTCTTACCGCCTTTTCATACGAAAGAGATGGAGCCTAGTTCGCCGGCACCGGTATACACACATGCTGCTGTGTATCCGTTGCCACCGCAGCCGGCATATCAGGCTGGTCAGGCTCCTGGTGGTGGGACGTGGGAAGCAGACAGCGGGCTTAGAATCGATACAAATGCGGCTTGGCATGGGGCTCGGCAGAATTAGCGGGAGTGTATTTTTCAACGGTTCGTTGCTGGGATAGAGCTGATAATGTCGGACACGGGGGAGATTGTTTATTGTTTTGGGCCAATCAGGTGTTTTCGAATATATAATTCTTTCTGTTGTAACACAAGCCGACTAATGAATGATGAGATCAATGTTATGGATATCCCTTTATAGGTAGTCTAGTTCATTCCGCCAGATGAAGGCTCCGCGACCATGTTCCTGGGACCATTGGTATATCACATGTCTGGTGACGGCAGTGATCGGTCATGCAGTAGATATGAGAATAATTAATGGACATGTTCCCCGGAGTGCAGCTGGATGAAAGGTAGATGTCATACGATTGGTCACCAAGGCCCCCACTTGCTATCAAAGCGAGCCTAGTGATAAAGTTTGTTTCATCTGCTTCCAGCAAACACTATGTCATCTGGGATCTAACCTAATCCATCGCACCACATGTAATAACCCCTGCTGATTGTCTGAGAGATTAAGTCTGATTATAGATAACGATCAGTGTAGCTCTAGTTTCCATTTCCCTGGGTTGTCTCGTCTTTGGTGATTCTTCCTCGAAATGACCACACCACTAAGCTAGCGAGAGCAGAAGTGGGCATGATACACCGAACGGTGCAATGCCACCTATCCTCAGCCCCGTCAGCCCGTGAGAGATACGAACGCCAACTTTATCTAAATCTCTTACCTAACCAAATTTGTGGGGTGTGCCAAAGAATTGTCCAACGGCGATGGTACAATCCACACGATATTTAGTCAATATTGTATGATGCCAAGTGTAATATTTAATCAAGGAGTCTGCCACCCCTCTGCCAGAAGGCCTAGGACGTTCGGATGACACAATCCTGCATAGTACCACCGGACACCCAAATATCATATCCTCATGTTAAGACAGGAAATAATATAGGGCTTTTATGCAGGATAACACTCTGGGGAGCCGTATTATGTAGCAGAACCCTCGAAGGCAATTCTTATGCTTCTGTAGAATAACCCTCAGTACTTGGGCTTCAAGATTTGTGCTTGAAATAATAGTTTCTGGGTCCCATTCAGACTCCATCTATGTGTACCTTTAGTTTTGTAGCAAAACTCTCCCTTCTATACCGCTTAGGTAGGTATCCCATTGTTCAGACTTAGTTTATGGTAGCTCTATCGGGTGTATAATGTCTTAAAGTAGCTACGCAGAAACACCTTGAAATGGAGGCTTACATGGCACGTACTACATGAATCCACCAGTGTTCTCAACCGTCCCGTCCTTACTCGACGAATCCGGCATAACGGGCGAGGACTGCGGGGGGCGGTGAAGGCGGCATCCTCCGTCCCCGGCTGACATTCATCATCTTCCGCGGAGATCGAGCATTTAGGTATTCTATGAGACTAGAGATGTACGACGCCATTCACAGATGGCCTAAGGCTGTTTGCAAACCGCCTGGGGCCGCCACACAAACGCAAACGGCCTAGGCCAAAGAGGGGATCCTCGTATAGCCTGGGAGGGAACTGCCAGTGGCTTAAGGCCATTTGGAGGAGACCGCCAATTGCATAAGTCCAGTCACTGTCACCGCCACTGCCACTTCAGCGCTCCAACTCCCATCAACACAAGTACTATCAGCCATCCGAATAGTCCGTCCGTCCGGGCAACACTTTGCCCGAAACTAGACTATGATTTTCGGGGCAGAGAATTCTAGACCGTTTGAGACTAGGGTATATCTTTCTTGGACTATATACCTACAGGGCTCCTTAGTCACCATGATATCCAAAAGTGAGCAGTGCGAAATGGAGGAAATCATGTTATTTTAATAGTATGATTCGTTGTCAAGCTCACCACCGATACTGCGGCCAATTTTAAACCCCTCACCCGCTAGTTTCAAGTCCGGCAACTACTAACGTCAAGAGCCCCCACTGAAATATGACTACCTTTTATCCTACCACAGGCACCACCATCGGGAACCAACTCCATGTAAGTGCCAGTCATCAATAGGTACCTGTACAGAGCAGAATACAGCCCTGGATGTCCTAGTCATCCGAAAATGATTCCCGAGATAGGAAGACGGCGCCGGACCCCGAAAGACTATAGTCCGCTCTGGACCGTTCGGATGCCGAAGTACTATGCCATATCGTGAGCACCGCCTCCAGCCAACTCATGGAGAACCCAGAGTCGACACCGGTAGATAAACTGATATATACAGACATAGAATATCATGCTGCTGTATATGCATTACACCGAATGTAAACCTATTGAACATTCAAAGCTGTGAAGAGAGCAAAAGGAGGGCAGCTGAGAATAGAGAACGCTGACAAAGCTGCGAAACCGGAAGAGAGCCGGAAAGTTCATTGCACTTTCTGAAATTCGCATGACCTTTAAAAGCTGTAGTAAATCCTGCGATGATGGGGTGTTGCGGCGCTGGGTTGCGTTATATATATACTTGGTTACTGTGACTCAAGTATGTGTATATGGAATAATCAATCGCAGTCACATTAAAATCTTCTAAGTATGTTGGTAGGCCATTGATGGATCCTCTCTTTAGCCTAGGCAGTTCAATCTCTAGACCGTCGATGGTTAGCCTAAACCATTCATGGACGGCCTGAATCCCTCAAGGGTCCGAAACAGAGATGAGTGAACCACTGGTAATGGATAGAGTTTGCAGTACATATTATGGGTACATCTGAAGTTTGGCATGATTCATCTCGTTCACTACTTGTGAATTTCATCGTCAATGGATATCTGCTGGGGACTGCCGAGAACGACTCGAGACGGCAGCGCGGCTTCCCCGTCCGTCCTATCCGTCCGTCCTTGTCCTGAGTGTTCCTGGACGGACGGGACAGTTGAGAACACTGGAATCCACCCTAACCCTGCCTCACTACCGGTCAAACAGGAAGCTCACAAGGATCTTCCGAAGCACCAACGCCCGTCTGATACGTTGGTTGGTGCTCTATCTCCTTTGTCTGGATTTCGTGTCCAAGTTTGTTCCGGAACGCCAATACCACAACAGTCACCAGCACAGCCAGAAGAATGCATCTAATTACGATACCCGTGATCGCGCCGATAGACATGATGATCCTCTTCTTCTCCTCCTTCTCCTTCACCACAACGATGGGGCTGGTGGAATTGGCGGAACTAATGGAGCTCGAGGTCGGGGTTGATGTACTGGTTGTCGAGGCTGTTTGAAGGGTAGCCGGTATTGGCCCTTTAGCCGGATTCGTCTCCGTCGCATACAGCCGCCAGGACAGATTCATCATCGGAGACCCTAGTTTCTTATTCCAGCAGTTTATATCCACCAGTATCCCTAGGCCTTATCTATACTCTACGTATCTCGTCTCGCACTCCGGCCACGAGGTGCCACTGTCCCCGTCAGTTTGGCCCAAATCCCAGGGTAATCAAAAACCCCAACCAAAACATTACCCCATCACTGAATGCGGCAGTTGTGAGTGTTGTGCGTGTGGCTACTGTAGGGTATGCATGTAGAGCGAGAGGAACTGATACGCGTGCTGATACGGGTTAGCTAGCGGAATGGGGAGGATGGGGAGGGAGGGGAGGGGTACTGAGGGCAGCAGGCGCCGGTTACAAAGTTGTCGTGGAATGAGCCCACGTCGAAGACAGTACAGTATTGGGAGTCGGGGCAGGTTGCAGGCGCTGGGATCGTCCCAGCCCAGGGAATTGGAGGACTGCCGACGGCGGAGTTCGGGCTGGATGGTGGGCTGGATGGTGGGGTAGTGAGTGGGGTATTGTAAACACGGAGAGCGCCGGGTTAAGTGGAGGAAGCAATATCTTGGGATGCCGCGGCTACAGCCACAGCCAAGTACCGCTAGTACGTCAACATGGTGGTCAGGGAGAACCAGAATTTACACGATAGCGATTCTGGCCGATTCTTGTAAATTGCACACTCTCAGGCCAGAATTTCCTTTCGTTAGCTGAGAAAATAGGATTTATGCAAGGGAAACTGAGAGTAGCTATGGTTGAAGCAAAAGTATCCCCGATATGCAGCAGGTTGTGGCGCGTACGCCAAAGGCTTAGCCTGCATTACGCGACGCCACTTTGGACAGGCGAAAAACGTCAAAGTTGAGTTGGACTTGTTGTGCGGAAATACGGAACACTACAAGGCTCTGGGGTTGCGACTGGCTTTGCATGATTCTGGATCGCGCTAGCGGTACCTCTGCCCTGTGTCTAAATCAGACTACAAAGCTACAACCGCATTAACTGTGGCACCAGGTATCACTTGCTCCTAAATGTCCATCCCCCGAGCGCCAGATGGCCCGGCAAACGCCCCCGACAGACTGTTTCATTCCACCTTCTTGGCCTACCGCACAAACTCATCAGCTCAAGGTTTTAATAGGCTTTACTTACTTCAGCTATTGTACTTCTGATTGATAATCACGGATAAGAAGAGATACTACTAACGAAGAGGATATATTCTCGGGAGAAGGGTTGGTAATCCATACCGAAGTTAACTGTGAAGGTAATTGAGAATTGAGGGTGGTAGCAGTCAATGTTATGATGCCCAGTTAATGGGCGACGGCGGCAATATACGTAGTGTCACGTGACGCCGGCATCTCGCAGATATGAGAAACGACGTTACCCAAAGTCTACTTAAGTAGATAGATGCATCATTTTTCGGAAGTGTGACTGGTACTTCCTAAGGTCTAGATTTGCGTCGAGGAACCTACATGAGCAACAAAAAAGCCTTGTGCTAATACGAGTTCGTACATTTTAGGCGATTTCGTAGTGCGGTGTAACGCAGATCATGTAGCTGCAGCTTGTTCTGCTACCGTCACACCCGTAGTGTCCATTTCGCAACGCCACATACCGTATTCAGTTTATTTGTTGCTCTGCAGGCTAAGTTTATCTTAATCTATATACTATAACTTTAAACCTAGAGGGGCGTATAAAAGACTACCATTGGGGCTACAAATGATCCGGATACGGCCAGACCCTGAGTTAATTGATTTCGTTCAGGGTCCACACTTCGTCATAGTGGTTCGATGGTAAGTGTGCCGATGCACATCAGCCGCAGCTCATTCGCGAGCTTACTGGTTCGTGTATGCCTTCTTGGTGGCTTTCCTTTTTTAGTGGTAAGCGATAGCCATATTGGTGATCTTAACCAATAGGAGAACTACCGGGAGTTTTTTTCTTTTCCAATCCCTTGTTTTCAACATATGGTCACACCGTACTTTCAGTCTTGCAGTCAGCCCCTTCTCCATGCAGTGTACTTGGCGTGATTCAAAACCCCCGCTGCCCTTTCCTCCCCTCGATTTTTGATCATCTCCGTAGAACCATGCGGCTCTTTCACCTTCTTTTCCTCGCCGCCCTTGCATCCGCTGAACCGCTCCGCCCACGCCCCTCCCCTATCTCTCCACACATCTCCGCAACCCCCTATGCCGCCCCATCCGCCTGCCAAAACCTTGCACCAACACCAGTACCCGAACTCCGGCTCCGCGATGAGAACGTGCGAAGGCAGGGACTGGACTCGCTAGGTTGGAGCGATCTGTCGACGTGCAATGTTGGTGTTTGCAATTCAGCGTCGGCATATTGTACCGTGTTTGGAAATAATGCGGTGACGGCGGCTACGGTGGTGGGGATCTGTTGCAATCCGTAGAATCTCCCACTCCGGTGCAATAGTCCGTACTGATTGTGAAGGGGACTGCCATGTCCGGCTCGCACAACTTGCGTCGACCTCGCAAGTCACAGTATCAGCACTATGTCGACACTGGCAGCGCTCTACACCAATGGGACGATATTCTGGTAACACCCTCATACAATTCCCGGTGCTGAAATTGACACGCTTAGTGGTACATCGTATCCCTACTGCTCCTCGCGATTCGTCGAGTATGGTTACGGCCTGGGAACTTTCGTCGATGTGGACTGCTACAACAGCAAACTTGGCGAATTGACAACCACTGTCAAGAACCCCTCCTGGCGCCTCTACGCGACAGTTACGAACCCTGCGAAGGGGCCGCCGCCATCGATATCGTACAGTAGCTACGAGCCGAGCTCCAGCGCAGACATTTCTAGCAGCAGTACGTTACCGACGTCGACTGCAGCGCCTAGAGGTGAGAAGCAGGGGATTTCGACGGGTGCTATCGCGGGGATCACGGTGGGGGGTATCGTGGCGATAGCAGTGTGTGTGGGCGCTATCATGGCGATTAGACATTTTATGAGGAAGCCACAACAGCCACCACAACAACAGCAAGGAATGGTACAGCAGGGGGGGATGGGGTATGTGCAACAACCGCCACAACAGCAAGTGGGGTATGGGCAACAGGGTGGGATGGAGCAGCAGCATGGAGGAGTGTATGTGCCTCAGCAGGGAGGGACGGGAAAGGAGGCGGAGTTGGAGCAACCGGCGGTGTATACGCAGCAGGGTCAGCAGGGGTATAGTGAGTATAATGCACCGCAGCAGAGGTATAGTACGCTGCAGTCACCGCAGGATCCACCGCCGGGGGTGTACCAGTTGCAGTAGCTGGAAGAGCGAGAGAGGGAGATTGATGCAAGGTGGAGGAATTGGAGGTATAGTTTGCCGCAGGATCTACCAAGGTGCAATGGATCGGGGGGAGAAGGGGGAGATTAATACGCTGTGGAGAATTGGGAGGCGTGGTGGTAGTTGGATATATAGAAGGGGTTACCCTGGTTTTAGGTGGACTATTCTGTATTAATCTTTATGTTCCATACGTATGGTGGAGCGGGCAGGCACATTAGCCGCAGCTGATTCGCACCGCAGGGGTAAGCGAGCTTACTGGTTCGCGTGTGCATTTCTTGTCGGCTTTCCTTTTTTAGTAGCCACGTTAATCGGTTTTAACTAACAGGAGAGCTTTAGTGGGGTTTTCATTCTAATCCCTCGTTACCAAACATGGTTACTTTGTTTCAACCTCGCCGTCAGCCCCCGAACTCCTGCAGCTTGCCTTGGCTTGGTTCAAAACCCTCCCTCTGCCCCTTCCCTCTCTCGGTTCTTAACATTTCCGCCCGTTGTCACCATGCCGCTCTTTCACTTCCTTTTCCTCGCCGCCCTCGCATCCACGGAACCACTCCGCCCACGCCCTTCCCCCATCTCTCCACACATCTCCGCAACCTCCTATGCCGCCCACTCCGCTTACCCGGACCTCGCACCAACACCAATACCCGAACTCCGACTGCGAGATGTGAATGAGAGAAGACAATTGGACACACTTGGCATGAACGATCCATCGACGTGTAATGTTGGTGTTTGCGCTTCGTCGCTGTATTGTACGGTGTTTGGAGATAATCCCATAACGGCGTCAACGGTAATGGGGCTTTGTTGCATTCCGTAAGTCCCCGAGGAATATAGTCTGTTATCCGGCTTTTATCGCTGGCTAAACCGGAGGAGTGGTGCCCAGGCTTGTTCGCCCCGGACGGCGTGTGTAGATCTTGCAAGTCATACCATTAGCACTATGGGAACGCAACTAGTGGTTTTTAGTAGTGGCACAGTCTATTGGTACATTCTCCTGTGTGGGTGGGATGTGAATCGCATTGACTAGAAAACAGCGGAACCTCTTACCCCTACTGTTACACCCAGGCCGTGCAGTACGGCTGGGGTCTGGGCACCTTCGTCGAAATCGACTGTTACAATCAAACAATCGGCCAAACGACTGCCACCACCTTTCGCAATCCCTCGTGGACGCTCTATGCGACTGTTACGAACCCCGCGAAAGGGCCTGTGCCGGACATAGTGACCTATTCGAGCTCCAGCGTAGACGTTTCTAGCAGCAGCACGGTTAGCGCATTACCGACATCGACTGCAGCGCGTGGAGGTGGGACGCAGGGGATTTCGACGGGAGCTATTGCGGGGATCGCAGTGGGAGGTGTTGTAGCGATCGCACTGTGTGTAGGCGCTATCATGGCGATTAGATATTGTATGAGAAAGCCGCAACAACTGCCACAACAACAGCAAGGGATGCTACAACAGGGGGGGGTGGGGTATGTGCAACAACCGCCACAACAACAAATGGGGTATGAGCAACAGGGTGGGATGGGGCAACAGCACGGAGGAGTATATGTGCCACAGCAGGACGGGACGGGGAAGGTGGTGGAGTTGGAGCAACCGGCGCCGGTGTATACGCAGCAGGGTCAGCAGGGGTATAATGCACCGCAGCAGGGGTATAGTACGCCGCAGCCGCCACAGGATCCACCGCCAGGGGTGTATCAGCTGCAGTAGAGAGGGGAGAGGAAGGTGGGAGAATTGGGGTACGATGTACCGTAAGATCTGTTGCCGGGGGTGTATCTTGGGTTAGAACGGGATTGAGGTGGGAGACGGGTGCGAAGAGAGTTGGGTATATGGAAAGAGTTACTTTGGTTTAGGCGGACTTTATATCTAATGGATGGCCGGAGCGTAACAGATTTGGGTCCTATATATCACCTTTTGGACAATTACAATGCACAACTATCGACTAAGATCTGACCCTTCGCTTCTGACCTTGTAGTACGTATGCTGCGGCACTTTCAAGCCTTCGCCGTCGCCTATCACTCGAAATCTATTCCCGCAATTGGTGCTCATACACCTCCGTTGAGTTCACTGTATCCGTAGGTTTGTTCCGGCAGCCTTTTTCTAGTGGCGACAATGCTACCATATCGTGATGATCACGGAAAAAACTAACTTACCTATCATTGCTTCGTTCAGATACCTGGCGAGATACTGTAAGGCTTGGCTTTTTTCTTCGCGGTATAAAAGACACATTCTACTATATTAAAAGGTTTGTTTGAATATAGAGTAATCTACCGGGCGATGGTAGAAGCAAGTGATTTGGTATAGGCGAGTGTCATGGAGTGCGGGGGGTATCTATAAAATTGCTTATCAGTAGATCTCATCTAATTTAATCTAATCGCATCAAGAATTCTGAACCGCAACCTTCCATCGGCTAAAAGCGCCAAATGGCTGCATTGAGTTCTTCCACGTACTGTACTGGCCATTGAGGTTGGGACATCAGCGGTCAGCAGTAGGTATCCGTCCCATTATTTTTCGCCCCTGTCAGCGTCAGCAAGTACTGTCCCATACTTGACATTGTTGTCAGCAGTCACAGGTACATATAAAGAAGAGTGCTAGTGAAAACCACATAAACATGGTTCGCTTTACTAAACAGATGTAAGATAATTCGTCACAAGCCCTTGTCTAATTGTTTCAGCTCCTGTCAGCGACAGTCGTCTCATATGGATTTCCCTGTCAGTCGTTAGGTCCGTTTCAACCTCAATGGCCAGTACAGTATCGGTCGCAGCTACAGCCAGCGCTACGAATACACATCAAATAGAAGCGATAACGGGCTATCATAGCCAACGACCATTGTTCCAAGCTTCTGTGGGTCATAAGTGTTTCTTCTGGTGCAAGGACACACTGGTGTTTATTCATTGCTCAAAATCGATCTTATCGCCTAGGTTCAAATCCCGAGATTTCATCTCGGGAAAATATATCACGAACTTTTAGACGAGAATCTCGAGGATTTTAGAGATTCACCACAGTATTACTTGGAATATGTACTGGACTAGCACCGTGGTCATTCAAGATTGACTAATGTGAACGATTTATTGTACGATTAATGTATAACACCCTTGGTAGTAGCAACAACTATATTCACTGTGTAAATCTTATTGCCGCCAAGATGCGGTAAACAGTGGTAAGAAGCCGTAACATTTCTTTTTTTAGGAAACAAGGTTTCCCTTGCATAAGCTCACAACGCGGGATGTAGCTCACATGCAGCACTGCGTTCTCTTTGCAGCCCTACGTCATAAGCAAAAAATAAAAACACTGGACGGAGATCGGGCTTGCTAAACATCACACATCGATTTGGTACCCGAATTAGAGGGTTCTGATGCCTACATCTAAGCCATGACTTTAAACGATCCAGTACGATATGATAGCAGCCGAAAAGGGCGTCTTTATTAGCGAGACGCACTGTTCAGATAAACTGACTTTAGGGGTTCTCAAAGTCAGTTGAAAGCGCGAGTTGGAGTTGGACTAGAAGTATTATTTTAGCCAATAGAAACCGAGTGTAGAGTTAAAACCGTAAAGTACTAGTTGAAAAGTTAAGTTGGAGAACTGAGTTGGTTGAAAAATCCTTGTCGCTTAACACCACCCTGCCATGTCTTGGATTCTAAAATAGCCTAGCCCACCCAGTTCAACTGCACTAAGTAAATCCCGATAGGCGAGTTCGGGAGATAAAGTTGGAGTTGAAAACCATAACCAATCAGCATCGAGAATCACCTTCAACCCCAACTCTGACTCGCGCTATCAACTGACTCTGAGAACCCCTGTTGCCTCTACCCGCTTTCAAGCTTCAGCCGCGGATGCTCCCACTTGTGCATGAATATTGGTTAACATCGATGGTGTAACGCCAGGTATTCTTGGTTCTGCGTATGCGGGGATTTATCTCAATAAGAATAATGCGTTTTCGATCCGAATTGATAAGTATAAGGGCGCTGCTGCCGTGTCGAGGCTCGTGAGCCGAAAAAACCTACGATCACCATGAAGCTCCACCAATTTCACCTCCTTAGCGGAGCTATTGCTGCCGTACTGGCTCCACCAGTGTCATCGGCGGCGCCACAAGCAATTCCATCTCCCTGTTCTTATCCCCGAATCACGACCATCACTGTACCCTCCGGTTATAGTAGTTTTGGGAGTGTACAGCCGACACCAATACCAGATCTCCGACGACATGAGTTGAAAAAGCAGATGTCTGATTCGCTCGGCTGGAACAATCCTTCAACTTGCAACGTTGGTGTTTGCCCTACAGACACTGACTGTACACTCTTTGCGGGAGACGGATTACGAGACCGTTTTGTGACAGGGGCTTGTAGTGTTAGGTAAGTGAATTAGTCGAGTGCAAAGTATACTACGCAGCTACTGAAACACTTGATAGTGGTGCTATTTGTTTGCCACGAACTGTTGGCGTGGCTAATGCAAATTCTACTCTCACCTTTTCTACCGCGTACAGGGTTGTAAGTGGAACAGCGCACTGGTTCGCATATCATACTCCTCGTACGCCATCTACTTAAAACTAATTCCTCTTATAGTGGGACGGAGTTTCCCCATTGCTACTCGCGCTATATCCAGTACGGCTATGGTCTGGGTACATTCTTTCAACTAGACTGTGCACCTAAAGCCATAATCACTACCACCAGCAGCCCGTCATGGGCACTTTACGCGACCGGATCGAACCTGCCGAAAGGCCTGATGCCTGTCACAAGGCCACCCAAAGTCCCAACTCCTACCACGATTCCACCATCCACGATTCCACCATCCACGATTCCACCCATCCACAGTTCCTCTAAGTGAGAAACAAAGTGGTCAGTCTGTTAGCGGTGTTTCTGGCATAGTAGCTGGCTCAGCCATTGCTGCTGTGCTTGGTGTTTGGAGAATAATTGTTGTCTGGTCAAAGTTCCGAAAATACAACTCATCACCACTTCAGGCAAATGAGCCAATACTGCTATTTCAGTCAAAGGAGGCCATATCACCGGATCTAGTGTCACGGGATCCGCCGTCGGGAGTATATCAGTTGGGTTAAGAGCGGGTAAGGTGGGCATGTGGTGACTAAATTGGGAGATGTGCGGAGATGGTGAGGTAGTGTGGTGTACAATGTGTGTAGGCTGTTTTGGGATGGGCTTGGTATTTAATGGATGCTTCAAACGCGGCGGTTTTCGGTATTATATGTGGTACATCTCCGTATGGTCTTTGCTTCACTAACATTTCTCGTGCGGTGTTTTGGCGAATATATTTGAGAGTGGTGTCGATGGAGAGCAATTTGCCCTTGCGGTGATGTAAAATCAAGATCATGATGAGTTGTTGGATACAAGGTTGCTACTAAGCATAACCGACACCATTCGGAGCCCTTTGCATTGGGATATAGGAGTTGACTAACGGCAGTTTGGGGAGACTTGTTCGGTCCTCGAAATACCTTCGCTATACAACACCTACAACACCGCTACATGTCTTCCGACATCTATTTCTCTGCCATCGGTACTCCCAGCCTCAGCCGACTGTACCCCATTGACTGAGCATATTCTCGTAACCTCCGTCAAGAATTGACAGGCGAGCGTGGGCTGGAGGTGGCGGGATCATTGTGATGATTCCATATCATAAAATACTAAAGAAAGAATAATTTGCTATAGTTGAGAGTTGCAAAGTGGTGGGGTGTGGGGTATACCTGTCCAGGGCCGAAGAGCCTCATATTTAAGTTATGCTAAGATTGCGGGATTCAATCCAATCACATCTGTCACATCGCTGAGGTGGACGCAGCTGATAAATAGCGGGCTAGATGGTAGAGAAACAAACACTCTAATAAGGCATTGACAGGGTTTGCATCGGTGAGTAATAGGTATGTTGGCCGAAGACAGGTGTTGCATAAATAGATCTCAGCCTTTGTATAGCCGGAGATGATGGCTCGTATGGGAGGCTGCGAGATTGCTGTCTCGCGGATGGCAACGTACGCATTCGCACTTGTATGACTATATATATGACCGCGTGGCCCTCTTAGACAGTACACAATCAAGCTTCTCTATCTCTACTTTGAACAACAAGTATTGCAGGAGCTGCGAGTGATCCTCAGTGATGAAATGAAATCTTATAGATCACAGAGCACCAGACGTGTACTAATCGAAATATTAGAGAGCCTTGGATCAGCAACGTTTGTGAACAGATGGATATCTTGCTCAGAAGTACGTGGCTTGATTACACTAGGTGCGTCGCCATCGATCTAGCATACAGCTAGCTCAGCAATCTAGTCAGTTCCGGTACAGAGATACCTACTACTAATCTGCCGCAGTCAAGAACGGTAAGGAATCGCTAACTTAAGATTTAGCGGTACAGAAGTTTCTGACCATGTACCACTGTTAACCTTGCAGCGCTACACTTTTCAGCAGGTTCTGGATTTTCACTTCTGTCGAATGGCGCCCATTACTGGCGTTAGTCTCGATTAGACGCTAAATACCACAACATCCACGGCTGTTAACCAAATGCGGAACCCTGAGGCTAATCCAACTGGCTGAACACATAAACTCCCACAATATTTGCATCAGGATTCTACATATTCACAGTGTCTAGCTGATGGGGTTAGTGAACGTGCCACGTCTGTACAGGTTATAGTGGTTGGGACGTCTCCGGCTAGCGACAGCATACTCTATCTTTTGTTTAAATTATAAAGGGGAAGAAGGGTAGAGTAAGGGGGATCTCCCCTACCTAGCCGATAGCTGGTCACTGTAATACTCTGGATACAGTGGATATAGTATGATTAAAGCAAAAAAAGAAACAGCATACTTGGTATGGGACGGTTGATGGTTGCAGGTATTAGCATAGTGGACGAGACTGAGTGTAAGTGCCTGTCTGTTCTCTCGCTACTGAATATAATGTTGAGGAAGAGAAGAGGAGGAACTGAGAGGTATGGCGGACACTCACTATGAGAATCAGAGGCAGACCCCGATCCTGAAATTATGATTTCTGGACACCGTGTGCTGACCGTGAGGAACCTACCAAAAGTATGGGACAGACATCCTCTAGTGACCGGTGACGTCTCAGCCAGTGTCTGGTACTGTGTGTTCAGTTCCGTGCGCGCACAGACCACACCTTGTTTTCACCTACCGCTCTAAATTGCGCTCTCAGCTTGCCTTCGAATAACGATACTTTTCCAGTATGCACTTTTGCATTTACTCTTCGTCTATTATTGGGAGACAAACGGTCGGGCGGTACAACGATAGCCCTTAGATAGGTGCTAGATTTCGTGCATATCATGCTGTGCGACGGTGGACGAAAGGCAACTATCCCACCGTAGAATACCGACCGATTGTCGTGACCGATTGTTGTTACAGGTGTACCTGTGCCGGAGATATGTTACAGATCTGATACACGGTGACTGCTGCAGGGGCTGATGCCTCCTGTATATATCTCGAGTCTTTCTCCTTCTCTCTTCTTTCTGTACCATAGAATACCCGCACACGGTTCTCCCCTACTTCCATATTGTAACAATTGTCGTGACCGAGTGACCGAGAATGATTTAAAGATTGTTATACAATACTGCTCAATACGGAATCAGCTCCGCCCTGCAAGCCACAGTTGGTCCATCGGAGTTCCCGGATTAAGCATCTGCGCAGGCACTATGTAATTGTTTTGGACTGAGCCTTACGAACAACGCAGCGGAGCCTGGCAGTTCACATCAATATCGGGAGCCTCTCCGGACAGTTACTGGTAACTGTTCCACGGCTAATATACCTGTCCCCTGCGCTGCCGAAGCGCTATATAGTAGCAAATGACAACAAAATGATCAAAAATGGTAACAGTCAAATGGGGATGATTTTGGATTCTATCTTATCAGAGTGCGGCATTGTCGGGGGTCTCCGGGGATAGTTAGATGGACATTTTCATATAACGGAAAAATACTAGCTTAGTGTCAACCGTTGCAATCACCACCGATCATCATTGGCTACAGAAAATATGTGTATAAGATCAGATCTCGAATGCCATTGGTCATGATGCTTAGCATCTCATTCAACTATACCTAGCAAGAATATTTGCTCCTATGTTGGTGCCATTTCTTTTATCATTTCTCCAAACCACATTATTATATAACGATTCGGTAATTAATTAATTTAGCGTTGGGGACAGGTATATTACCGTGGAACAGTTACCTGTAACTGTCCGGAGAGGCTCTCACAATATCTAACGACTACATTTCGGAAGACATGGAGGGAGCATCGTCATGACTCTTACCAACACAACACGAGGCGCAGCATGTCTGTATCACACGATGATGAAACAAAGCGGTTACCTAAGTGGATGGAGGGTGGAGAAATATCTTGATTGGATGCTAATAGAGGCATATGCGGAACTTAACGCTTGATTTCTTAATGCTAATGTGGGTCAAATACGGAGGTTAGCGACCCGGGAGTCTGGGGGGGCGGGTGCAGCGAGAGCGTGATTCCGTCGTTTGATTTATTGATGACGCGTTTTACACCGCCGTACGAATGCATCTAGCATACCCCTCCTACTACAGTCTGAAATAAAGGCTAGTAGGAAAGGAGATAATCCATCTGTCGAGTTCCTCGAGGACAGGGAAACGGAGTGTCTCTAACCCATGCAAGCGGTCGAATGCTGTATAATTCCAGATAAACAGAGAGTAAGCCCCCTGAGCATCTTACAGATTGACCTTCAGCTATCTAAGATTGATGCGGCAGTGTTCGCTATTACTATCGCCGAAAAGGCTATTATACTATGATGCAATACAACTCATATTCGGGGAATAGTGAAAAGATAAAAACCACCAGGGAACGACGGTATCTCTTAATTACAGTAAACAGCTAATGTCCGGAGATGGTTATCATGCATTTCGGGTTGGTGAAATATATCATTCAGTTGCTATCTCCTCAGCTAAAACTAGGCAAAGACATAAGTCCGAGGTTTGGTTGCTCTCCCGGAGATAAGTTTGCTATGGACATCCCTCTTGTTCGAGATTAATGGAGATGGTGGTAACTTTCAGTCGGCAGAGATGGAGGCTACCTCAAGTTTTTACCGACTGTATATCTACAGCCCAGTAAGGCCAATTTCCTCCACATGATAGACCACATCTTTAAACATCCTAGGTCGCAAATATACCTGCCGCCCTTTGGGAAATACTGGTACAGGTTGTGAATCCGAATAACCGGAGTGGACGTTACAGAATACAGGATCTACCACATGAACGCTGATCTTCTCCCGCCGGGCTGGGATGACGCATATTGGGAGGGTGGAGCCTGCTTTAAGCTTCCCACAGAATTCTGATTCACATTTTCAAGCATACGCTTGATCTTGATAACTACCTACAGTGCCTGGTCACGCACAATTATCACATAGGGTTTGCAGTCTGCGCTGCTTACGTGCATAGCTTGCTTTGGATTATCTTATCGCATGTAGGGACTCATTTGTAACACTATGCAACCAAGTACCTGTTGAAGTTACACGGCCTAAAGGCAGTGGCAGCTAATACACTATCGTACGGCGTAGCAGGGTTTTGATTTGTTGGCATACATACATATCACTCACCAATTGGCCTTCATTTAATTATAAGTAGTGATTTTGCACAGTACAGTTATATGTACCATGTTTTTTTGTTTCACGTAGTGCGAGGAGGATAGGTTTTCTTCAGATGTTGCCTAAATTGCGGGGCGGTGGCCGTTCTTTTATGATTTTCGGTACGGAGGATCAGAAAGAATCTATCTGAGACAATTAATACGCAATACTTACACAGTAGTTAAAGATGTAACCATAAAGCTCTACAAAGGGCCGTGAGAGTTGTACAGTTCCAAATGTTGTGATCAAGAAATAGTAACCTACAGCACACACTTACCTCCGTATTTTAAGCTTTAGCTGCAGCTGCTCCTATTTACGCATCCTACTTTATCTTGGCTCTAGTATTAGTCTTGATTGAGTAGTGGCCCCAGGGGTTCTGTTTCTCCGTATGCATAATTGCCTGAGACGTGGGAGGTAGTGTGCTGTTAAGTTGAATTGATAAGGTGACGCTGCTCGATTAAACTCTAAAAGCTAAAGAAGTACTGTCATCACCATGAAGATTCATCCAATTTACTTACTCAACCATATTACCGTTGCCGCAATGGTCCTGCCAATCGGGTCAGCGATGCTATCTTCTTGTTCATTCTTTAGAATCCCGATCTCGACTCTATATTCCAGTTCTTATGGTGTTTCGAGGACCGGGATTGTCGAGTCCCAGAACTTCGACAACAGCTGAAAAGGCAGGTGTCTGATTCTCTCAGCTGGAACGACCTGTCGACTTGCAACATCGGTGTTTGCCCTTCAGATGAATATTGTACGGTTTTTAGAATCGATGGACAACGAGCTAATACTGCCACGGGTGTGTTGCACTTCGTAGGTTCATCATTGGATATCAGTGATTCTGGTGAATTAATAAGTACCGGATAGTGTGACTGGTTGTTCATCCTATAGTGTGCGCGTGAAGTATTCGAGTCCACTCACAGCACGGTTCCCAATTTTCAAATTAATGATGGGATAATTTTATGGTTAGCTTACAATATTCCTCATACACCTTCGGCTAAGACTGATTTCCATAGTGGGACGTCCTTTCCTTATTGTATATCGCTCTACCACTAGTACGGCTCTGGTCTGTGTACCTTCCTTCAATTGGACTGCGTTACGCTTACTCCTATAAGCAGTACTGCTAGAAGCCCTTTGTGGGAGCTGTATGCGACTGAGACGAACTTACTAAAAGGCCTTATACTTACGATAATTTTAAGTAATGAAGAAACACTATTAAAAATTGTATCGCAGGACCCGGTGCATCGCACCGCCACCTCAATACCGCCCAGTGTCACTGATTGGGAAAGCTAATGTTTTACCAGTCGGAACTATTGCGGGGATTGTGATTGGAGCTATCATCGTTGCCGCACTTGCTATTGTGGCAATAATGGTAGTTTGGTCAAAGCTTCGAACACCCAATCAGACCCCGCAAATCATGGCCCCATACCAACCAAAGGAGGCTCCAACGCCGACTGCAGAATACACCAATAATGCCCTTTGGAGTGCAACGTATCCCTCTTCCTAGCAGCCGACATCTAAGGGGTATTAGAATGATCACGTGCTAGGAAGAGTTGAAAGGCATAGGTGGTTATGCGTAATCATATTTTTGGGCGGTAATTGTTAACTATTTTATTGCTTTGTATCTTATGAATTATCAGAACTGCGGTAGATATTGGAGATCACTTCGCGTTTCGATGCTGTTTGCTGAATGGGCCGACGTCGATGCAGTGAAACGTGATGGTTTCACTGACGGCATTAAGCTTTGGGTAATGTTTAGTGTTTGTTTTGATTCCGTGATGTAACCTGGACCGAGTATACCATTCAACTAACTATAGGGGCAGACAAAGTTAGGTCAAGGGTTTATTCGGCTTTTAAAAGTATGTATACTTAAGTACATATATTCAAGATATCCGGTCTGGGGACATTTTATACGTCGAAAATGCTTCGGAATACCAGTACAATTCAATAAGCAACATCCTCGATAGTATAGAGCCTGTCAAGCCGAGAACCGTCGCATATATGTTTGAGACTCAGTGGCAGCGTCTTATTTTGCCCTTTTGTATTCCAGGGATGGTACATGTTTCCTGCACCACTGCGATTTAACCTGGCTGGCCATATAATTCTTTGTTCATGGACTTGTTAGTTCGCATTTCTGCTGCAATGGATTTTACGATTGTCTCGTACCCAGCTTCCAGCCTTGCTCGGTACTATTGGATATCTGCTAACCCCGCGCCCGAGTCCGCTCGATTGTACAGCGGCTAATTTAGCCTTGTCATTCTGTATATAGAGAGACCGCTAGAGTAGAGAGAACGATATCGCTCTTGGGCTTTCTCACAGCGCCCGCTACAATTTCCAACAGGTACAGAGTGCAGCAAGCGGGTAGTTGCGGAAGTCCGGCGGTAGAGAGCGTCGGCGGCAAAGGCTTACAACCACACCCCCGAATTTATTTTTTACGTATCTGAAGTTTTCCTCCCTCTTTTTATCCTTCTGTATCGTGGTCTGCACACACGGTACTCCCCAGATTGCAATAGTGTTGTTGCTGCAGTGGAGAACCGTGTGCGTAGATTCTATAATACAGAGAGAGAAGAGAAGGAGAAAGACTCGACTGCTATACAGGGATCATCGGGGAAAACTTTGATGCCTTTGCCACTCTGAGTCACTCGTCAGTGAGGTCATGTAGTCGAGTGATCAAGAGTGATTAGCATCTTGGCAATCTATTATACACAACTGCAGACCAAAGCCGTTAAATGGTGTCTGCATTCATAATGGAGACATTTCATGGTGTCGCACATAAATCAAATACAATGTCAAGTAAGTTCCTACACCCTTGTCTTGATAAAGAGGCGGAAGGGTTTGACTACAAATCGAAACCGGATATTCGATCAAAATCTGCTGTCCCATCTCGAAATAATTCTCAGCACATCTCTAGTACATTCCTGAGTAACATATGCATATTACTAGGTTGATCACAGCTAGGCGAGTTCCATCCAGTTAGCGGTCAATCCACAAACCAGCGCAGATCATCCATGTAACAAGCCGTGATCAGGTGGTAGCGCGTGAACGCAATTTCGCTTCGTAATTAAGCGCATCTAGTTTGTGACTAAACCTTAAACGAGTGAATTGAGGTTGAGGGTGTAACCAAGGCAGGGTACAACGTCCACCTTGTTCGCAGCCCAGTTCGGGATCGAGCACGCCTACCGACAAAAACTCTGAGAACTAGAGCAACTTTAATCAAAGGTTGAGAAGTTTAGGATTAAGCTACATTTCTATGCCGAAAGGAGCGAAGACTGATGCAACGTTAGAGTACGCCAACGTCAGTAGTCATGGCTGAGTGTCCTAAAAATATTTTATTCCGGATTTCGCCCGGTTTTGACCATTCGGAGATTGAAAAAAAGTGCCAGCAAAAAAAAGTGTCCCAACCTCATTGACCGGTACAGTACCTGAAGCAAAATTGCTGTTCGAACCTAGATACTAGCATTAGTTGGGAGGCTAGATATCGATATGTACCTGTAAAGGAATTATATAACTACTCTCATAAGCTGGCTCCCGTAGGTAGTACACTATAGCACCTACAAGACAACTTCTAAGACAAACTGCAGGTATAATTTAAAATCGAGTGCGATTCAATGAAGTTGGTGGCAATGCAGTATTGCAACGAATCTGAACATTCCTTCCAAACTATAAAAATTCTCTAGACGATCATAGAAGCATTACCTCGCACACGATAACGAGAGCGAATATAACGAAAAAGGTATCTCACTGGAAGTACCTGAACAAGAACCAAACATTCGAATATCTCTGCGACCACAATCAAGTTTCGAGATGAAAGACTCACTATTGCAAGTACGGAGCTGCATCGGACATACTGAAACAATTGCCAAAGAATGCGGAATGAAAATCGAGATAGCCAGTTCAGTTTGACCCCAGTAAGCACATATCTTATGCTGATGAAAGAAGCCGGTCGCCAAGCATAAGTGACAGACGAAGGGGTACAACTGTGCAGCCACAAAAGTACGGACCAGTTAAAGCCAAGTAATGGGATGTCTAGCGTAGTAGATGGTGGGGTAAGATTGTGATGGAGGATAGCTGCGCACATGACCGTGTTTGCTGGTTTTTATGTACGCCCAGACAGTTAACAGAGCGTAGTAGAGGTTTTCAACAGTGCTCGAAAGTACTACTTTTAAGCAATATTTTGAGTCTCGGCGTACATCTACAGACGCATTCTGTATGCCGAGACTGAAAAGTATCAGTCGTATATGCACGCCGAGATTCAAAGTATCGCTCAATGTAGTACTTTCGAGCACTACTGAAATCCTCTAGTGACTCCATTGTGCAGTTTGCGGGTGATGCGTATGCGACCGGTAAAGCAGACTACAAATGTGAAAACAGATGTTTTCTTTTCTTTTCTTTCCCTTGCCCGAAGATTATGAAGCGCTGTGGGTGACAATGTTTTATCGCACAAATCCCATACTGGAGGAACGGATAAACGGAGTCTGTACAAGTGCTACAGTTGCAAGCGGTTAATAGTTTCCGGATAATGATGCCATCTTTCTCATGGCTCGAGGGGGCAAAAGTCCCACCCAACATCCTTATCTATGTGACGAGGCCATTCCATCGGTGATTCCCTGATCAGATCTCAACGAATGTACTGTATCGAGTACCTAACGCAGGCTGAAAACAAACTACAGGAAGTGCTTGTGCATGGCATGGCGAAGACCCAAAAGGGCCATTTGCATGTACGCTATTTCCCAATACCGACTAGCAATCTATTGCAGAGGCTTCAGCCGCAACTGCTCCCACTTTACAATCCCATCAGTCTAGGCCCTACCGTCCACGTATACGCGTGCGGAACTTTATGAAGTTCTCATGATGGATGTGTGGTTGATTGTACCCATTTTGTATTCAGCCGCTAGGAACATGTGGGAGGTGGTGTGCTGTCGAGTCTTAATAAGGGCGGCGGTGCTCAGTCACAACTCTATGAGTTGCAAGAACACCATGAAGCTACATTTACCTCACATACTCAAATTTGGTATCGTTGCCATATTGACGCTACCGGTCGCACTGGCGGGGTCAATAACACAGCCGCCACAAGCGATGCCATCTCCCTACTCATACCCCCGAATCGCGACTTCGACTACGTATACCACATTCCATGATTTGAGAGCCAAGATAATCGAGCCGACATCAATTCCGGAACTTCGAAGACAATTAAAAAGGCAGAATTCCCCGCTTGATACGCTTGGCTGGAAAGATCCATCAACCTGCAATGTAGGTGTTTGCAATTCGGGTTCTCGCTGCACCGTCTTTGGCGGTGATGGAGTAAGAGCAAATACTGTGACAGGAGTGTGTTGCGGAACGTATGTTAATCCGCTATCTACAGTGATATAAACTGAAGCATTTGATAGTGGGGGGATTTGTGACCCTAGGACTGTCTGCGTGGACTACAATAAGCACACCTTAACCACTGTGGCGGCGGCCTCGTTTAGCGATATGACAGCGTTCTGGTTCGCATCCGTATTCCCCGTACTTCTTCGGCAAACTGACTCGCCGTAGTGGGAGCGATTTCCCCTATTGTTACTCAGTCTGGTATCAGTATGGCTACGGTCTCGGTACCTTTCTATCGATGGATTGTGTGAATGACACTAAACAAATACGCGCCACCTCCTTAAACCCGTCATGGGAGTTGTACGCGACCGAGACGAACCCAGAAAAAGGCCCGATGCCCACGACAACATTGAACGCTGGGAGGTCAACACCAGAAACTACCGGTACCACCTCAACAATGTCTCCAACGCCTTCGCGTGGGATACATACTGGTCTAGCTGCCGGAGCTATTGCGGGCATAGTAATTGGTTCTATCGTTGCAATTGTACTTGGTATTGTGGCAATAATGGTAGTTCGATCCAAACTACGAAGGGCCCAAGTCACCCAAAATGTCCCAGCGACGGGCCCGCAAGGCATGTCATCACCTGAGCCAAAGGAGCCAACACCTGAAATTTCACCGGGCAGTATTGCCCCACGACCACCAGTGGAGACGCCCCCTTCGGATGGGGCGTACCCCGCATCCCAACGGCCGGTAGAGATAGGGTCCTAGGTGGGCCGCCCGCCCAGGCGGTATTGAGGGGAACGCAGATGGTGCACCGGAGTGGCTATAGTTGAGTTTGCTCTTTGTACATAATGGTCGGCTTGAACTAGGATGAATATCTGAAATCATTTGTCTTATTGCTGCACTGTTTTTGAGAGACAAGCTACGACGTTGGGGATGCTGATACGAGTAGAGAGCAGTTGTACGAGCTTAAATAAGGGGCAAAACTCTCAAACATTATCACAAAAAATTATCTCCTACATTAAGCTGTTTCTATTAACTTAATGTAGGTCACGCCTTTTCTTCCAAAAGTATGTATCATCCTTGGCACCGCTGGATTATTCCCCGTATCAGAATGCATCTGGACGACAGGAGGGAATTGTCAACATCTGGGAACCCTATGAATATGAAAACATACTACTAGCTCTTTTAAACCGATGCCCAATAATACTTAGAAAGACCAGCCTACATCCCCGACCGGAAGCCGTCGAGATTTCCTGTACCCAACCGCCTGTCTCTCGCTACCGATTCTCTGCTATCCACCCTTCTGCGGTATAACAAACTACAACAACTTTGAGTAGTAGGTACTATTCTTCCCCGGAAACGACCATAAGCTGGTGTTGGCGGTGGTGTGACTACGTAATTTCACTAGCGGCACGCGGCTAAGGACCAAGCATTCTGCTCCGGTCCGTCAGATTTAGTCTTTGGTGACTATGCCACCAGCGGTTACCACTGGTTGAGACGGACAAAGTTGGTTAAGGGATTGGTTGACTTGTTGGCGAAGACATATCAAGATATTCCGTCTCAGGACAGTATATGTGGTTGGGTATACGTGAAGATACAATCTAAGGAGTACCAGAGACGTCATCGAAATGTATAGAGCCATCACACCGAGAATTTGCTCCACCATACTCTAGCTAGCAGGTGCATAACCTATCAATCGGCGGGCGCTCACCTTATGCATACAGCCCAGGCGCCTTATTAGGGGGGCACGCCTAGCGCCCACACCTAACAAGCCGCTAGCGGGGTGCCTTGCACTGCACTAAGAAATCCCGGCATTTTTTCGAAATTGCAAGTTACTCAACAACACAATGGAGAGAAGATCGGAGACTGTAGTATGATAGGTAACTGTAAGGTCTACATATGCATCCAAAAATCAAGTCAAATGGACCACTTTTGAGCAAGTTGAAAATGTGAGTGAGAGTCCGTGAAGCTGCCGGTTTTTTTGTCTTTCTTTTGACTCCCCTGTTTTATCACCAATTGTAAATCAAATTTGCTAGTGATCACATCAGAGCATATGTGGCATGCTGGGTAACAATTGGTACTGGTCTTGGCATACTATTTGGATGGGTGGCTGTTGTAATAGATACAATTTTGAAGTTCCAACACTGGGAAACACTCTAAAATAGCATAACTCAGGGAATTTTTGCCCAAGTAACACTTTATGCAATTTAGAAACTGCCAAGCTAACCCTGAATAGTCTTCAGGTATGCATAAGAGAGTCTAGCAGCAAGGGCACTGAATTCCAACCAGAACTGGTGGAGAAATCAAGTGGGGTAGGTAGCTCTCCTTCATCTCCACCTGCCCACATACCAATCACCCCCATAAGTCCGCCAATTCTGGGTCAAATTCCATGCCCTTTTGCTCAGTGTAGGTCTACTATATGTAGATCGATTCTGGATTATCATTCGCCTGATACTGGCACTGGTTGTGGATTGATGAGATGGGGTGTGTCAACTACCTCCCCTCTAGCAGATCCCTCTAGTGGTCCTCAGCATATCCCAGTACCTGGCCAATGATAATGCGAAATCCATTCACATATAGTTGAGCTACTCTGTGCCAAGGGACATTCAATTTGGTCCACAATTGGTGGAGCTATGGGGAGGTGGTAGAGTATCCTTCTCTTTCCCCTACCAGCCACCCCTCTAGGTCCACCAATTCTTGGCCAAATTCCATACCCTTTTGCATAGAGTAGCTCTACTATATGTAGATAGATTCCGCATTATCCTTGGGCAGATACTAGAACTGTCTGCAAACTGGTTCAGGTCACTACATTTGAGTCATGAGCTGTCACTCATCACAGATGCACTTTACAATCAGGTAGAAAAGATTTACCTGACAGTATACAACATGTATCTAAGCGTCAGGTAGAAAAGATTTACCTAATGGTATACAACATGTCTCTAAGTGTCAGGTAGAAATAATTTACCTGACGCAAAATACCAGTAGTGCTAAGCAGTGCTTAGCAGCATCAGCAGTGCTAAGTATATTCTAAGCCACTATACTTGATCTACAACAACTCCTTGAATATTAGAGAAAACTAAAAGGAGGCAAGCAAGTGAAAGAGCATCTTGTTAACTACATTTCATATATAAACAATATCCCAGTTAAAGTAAAACTCATGGCATTAATTGAGCTCAAAGTTGAATAGATGTGGGAGCTGGGAGCGGGGGAGGTGGCTCTGGTGGGGATGTAGCTACGAGGGACATATACTATTCCCGAATTCTCAGAAAGACAACATTCGTGATATATCGGGTGTGATAAGGAATTTCGGAAGTCCTTATTAAAGAGTTCGTAAACGCTTAAACGGATGCCACCACACTGTTTTCCGGTTTACGTAGACAGGCTTGATTCGATCGGTGCAAGTGTCTATAAATATCCGCAATCCTGCGTTATCTTCTACTTCCGTACGAAGGTGAGAGTACAAAAGCTCACATATTAGCCTCCGAACTCCTATGCGAGCTTTGAGATACCTCGAAGTCGTACCTCACAGCCGCAACGGGAATAGCAAAAGATCCTATGTTATTCCAACGCAGTTTTGAGCATTTTCTAAAGCGACAACTACTTACCGATTTCGCAGTACTTATCTACAATCACAAGAATCTTATGGAAGTTTACCGACGCTGACTTTGTAACACATAACTTGCGGATCACCAGGCGGGCAGCTTGCGAAATTGGATTTTTTTGTTCAAGATCTTTTGGATCCGGAGTGCATAGTATGCTCTGGGCGACTGATGTACTCCAGCCAATACGAATGCTTCTCACTGTGTTTGTGGAGAACAGTACGTGATCATGGTTGTCGGCTTCTGCTAACTATATATAGTGTCATTAGCCTAACTTGAGAAAAGGGCCTGATTTAAATCTTATATCGGATTGACCATGCTATCTCTATCAATATCTCGATCAGGTTCAAGAATTCGATAATTTTAATTATGTAGTTTACTTAGCTCACTGGTTGAAGATGCTGATTAGATCCGATTGATAGTGATAAGTTAAGGCTGAAGTGGACGGATTTCTCCGACGGGGAATGCTATCCCTTAAGCGTTCGTGTTTCAAAGTTGTAGGGTGGGTGACGTATCAAAAAATATTACTGGAGGAATTCATATCCGAATCATGACCGGAAATAGAGTGCTTTTTTCTATGTTTCTTCCTGCTACTTTATACTAGTAATAACAGCAACAACTACTACAGGATACTTGATCGGTAACGCCTACATTGTCCCTCCAAAGAATACTGAGTAGTCTAGCGCGCCCCTTGTGTAATGGGGAGCGGTAGATTGTAGAAGAAAGCTCTCGATCGTAAGACTAGATTTTGGGATGCAGAATTAGAAACGGTAATTGGATGAGTGTGTTTGTAACAAACAGAGGTGACGCAATGCGCACATGCAAAAAATGGCCGGTGCATGATAACACAACTAGCAACAAAACGAACTGCAGAAAGCTTGCGAAAAGAGATGTATATGTATCAATTCTCTACGTAACAATGTGGCTGTTGGCGGCTTTCCGGGACAACGCAGCCTTATCTATACAAGTCTCGGGACATGCAAAAAGCAGTCCGAATTGGAGGTTTTCACGGAGTTTTTGTCCATTTGTTTGTATCCAAAAAATCAGAAATACTTCTGATTCGAGGACTTTACCTGCTTAATCTCACGCTAAGCCTACGCGGGGACAATTTTGTACTTGATTTAGTTTGTGATTCGTCTCGTTGCTCGGTTACGCTTTGGAATTCTGCTTGTCGATCTAGAGGAATCGAAAACCCACTGTTGTGATTCAGTAAAGCAAGTTAAGTTTTGGTGAGTATCCAAATTTCAATGTATGTACTGGGCGATAATGAATGGTTGGGGTTAGCATCACCATTGTATCTCCTTGTGTCTATGACATGGAACTTCATAGTGTATATCCTGACACTTCAGTACTAAATACTTGCCACTACCAACATTCAACGCTTACACATCGCCTTGCCACGATAACCTCGCATAAAAAATAAAGGCCGCACATCAGTCGATGAACGTGGATGTGACAGACTCGTCAATTTCGCAAGCCCAAATATACTTAATCTCTTAATCCAGCCTTAGATTGACTACTAATGGCTAGCGTAACTGACTCTTGGCCTTTAGTAGTGGGGTATTTTAACTTCAGCCGCACTTTACTTGCATGCCCCACTGTTCTTATTCGCCGTTGGGGAATCTGGCTTTAGCCTGCAGTATGGCGGAGTAAGAAGAAGGTGGTGTGGTGTCTGCCGGCTGTTCATAAGGTCTGTTGCTGCTCGTCCAGATTTTGAGCCTGCGCGGCTGCAAACTTCTGCCGATCCCCATCATGGAGCTCCATCGATTTCAACAAATACTCCACCATGCGCTCCTTGCCGCACTCGCCGCTTTACCGATGACATCAGCGGCAATAATAACACAGACGATACCAGCAATGCCATCTCCAAGTTCATATCGTATCGCATCCTCGACTCTACCATCGAAACAGGGCGGGGTAGCTTGTATAGGCCATCACATCCCGCCAACTCCGGTTCCTGAACTCCGTCGACGACAGCAAAGCCTCGGCTGGACTGACCCATCAACTTGCAATGTCGGTGTTTGCGACCCGGGACAATATTGTACTGTCTTCGGGAGTGAGGGGATAAATGACTTACTAGTGACAGGAATTTGTTGCGGAACGCATGTCGTCCTCCCGCAGACATACTGGTACCCTACTTACTAACACCCGAAAGTGGCATAATATGTTCCTCCCTAACAACCTGCATTGACCAAACCGCGCACTCCATGGGCACTATCTCACTCGGGGTCTACTCCGGCGGCACGGTCTTCTGGTGCCTATCCTGTTTCCCTCCCCCCTTCAGCGCTGACACACAACAGCGGCACAAAGTTTCCATACTGCTCCTCAAGATTCTTCCAGTACGGATACGGCCTTGGAACGTTCCTAGAGCTCGACTGTTGGGCGACACGACAACCAGGTGCGCTTTCGACGACGATATTGAATCCGTCGTGGAAGCTATATGCAGTCAACACAAAGCCGGAAAAGGGACCGCCGCCGACGACGACATATGGTAGTGATGTTCTATCTAGCATAACCTCCACCACTTCATCAAGCTCCACCTCATCTACTGCAGAAACCATCATCATCGTTACGCCGTCCATAATACCGTCGGAAGAGAAGCCGAAGGCGATGCCGGTGGGTGCAATAGCGGGGATAGTGATTGGGTGTATCTGTGTGGTGGCGGTTTGTGTGGTAGCGGTGATACTAGTATGGTCTAAGCTCCGAAGAAACGATCTGCCTTTGCAGGAGCCGCCGATGGGGCACGACCAGCTACAGCCGCTCCATACAGTCGCGGACCGTTCCGAACACTATGAACCGCCGAAAGATACGGAACCGGGATACACTTCTCCACACCATCGCCGTTGGTCGGAGCACAACTACGGCGGGCACAGAATTGAGAGGATGCCTGTTTTCGCGGATCCGGTTGAGCTTGGAGGCAGTCGGGTGGAACGGGAGATAGAAGGCCGGGGGGTTAATATGCTCCAGAGCAGGGAGATGCCAGACCCTCCACAAGGCCAGGGGTTTGAAGGTATGCGGCAGAGCTGGGGGGTTGAAGACAGCTACCGAGGCCTGGGGTAGGAGAGTATAGCAGTATGTGGAGGTGGTGATAGTTTGTTTTATACAATGTGCGCTGAGTTTGGATTGCGGAACTGAACATGAGGTGTCAGTCATCGTGTCGCTGTCTCCACCTTCACACAGTACTACCAAGATTTGTTGCCACAATCAAGCACGTCGATTTGTATTTCTACCATGAGCGCACATTTTGGTTTTTCGCTAGGGGACTCCGTCGTTTCGGCGAATGCGAACTAGAGTTGAAGTCACGTCGTGTTACAAGCGGGTGTAGTACGTGGCTAATCGACAACTCAGTTATGAAAGAAGGCAGGGTATTGGATTACGGTGTGTGGATGGGATGTTTTAGAGTAGTTTATTGGCTTAGGAAGGGATCTCTTATGTCTTCTTCTGTATGCATATAAACACTCCTGATCAGTATCTGGCAATAAAGCAGCCGCGATCACTCACCCATCACGCCAAAGATTCGGTAAAGACCGTCTGTTAAAGGTGAAGATTTTAGTAGATCTTTACGGGTCTACCCGTCGTACAATTGATATTATACTGTCCGCGTCCACGCGCAGGTCTATAGGACATTATAGTGCCACGCATCGAAATTCCTATGCAATACTGCCTGGAAAACAGCTTGTCTATAGGCTGCACGTCGCAAGGTCATTTTTCTGGGTGAATTGTAGATTTATACTTTTGCCGATGTTTTTTTATTGCTCAAACTCGTTTGTTGTAGCATATAACAAAGGTATGAAGGTTTTACTCTAGGCTGTATGTTTGGAGCTGTACTGTGTGAGTGGATAGTACCATTGGCAAAAATTTAGGTTTTGTGTGATGTCACACAAAATCACTCGAAAATATTGAGCCCTCACTCTATCTTTGGCTGTTGCCCACTACAGGCTGCCGTATTCGACCGACGTCAGCTGTAAATTAATCCATTATCGATCTCGTTTGAGGTGTAAAAAGTAGAGATAGAGAAGCATGATTGTTCTATCTAAGAGCACCGAGAATGCCATATGTATACAGTAGTCCTTGTGCGAATGCATGCGTATGCATCAATGTATAGAGAAGCTTGATTGCATATTATCTAAGAGAGCCACAAGGCCATATATATATGAGAGTACAGGTGTGAATGCGTGCGTACGCATCTATATATAGACCCTTCAGGCCGACAGCAATCTCCGGTCATACGAGACTCACCTCCGGCCATACGAGACTCATCTCCGGCCATGAGAAGGCAGAGACCAATCATGCAATAACGGGAGGCACGAATCCACGAGTGATATCCCATGTCCCGCATGGCAAGAAACTGAGGTTGCGGGGATGTTTGAGTTCTACTTTTATCCTCCAGATCAATTGTCTACCCTATTGCTGGTAGCTCTCACCGGTATCGTTGCTGCCACTGCGGTTGCTATAGCATTCGGGGATGTCTTCACCAACTGCACTTCTATCTGATCTACTTCTCTGACACGGTGGTCCATCAACACCACCACCCGTACCGCAAGGTTTTCTTCCCCATCTCCCTTACAGAGGGTTTGCTTTATATCTTGAACAATAGGACACTGAGCATGACCTATCGCAAGTTCTGACTGCGGGGCAGAGATGACCAATGTCTGGAGTCGCCCGCCAGCCTCGTCTCGACTTATGTGCAATACTGTTGATATTCTCACATTTACCTGACATTTCTCTATTGCATACTAAACCTTTACTTTTACTCTTAGTATGAAGATGTCTCTTCTACAAACCTCGGCACTACGAATGTCTAACCATCACTGGCACATGGGTCAACTAAGACTCTGTTATCTAATCAAAGTATATCTCGTCGGATCAATCTAATCTAAATAGTCCCATCTAACAGGCCTCTCTCATTATAGCCGCATCGACGGGCTAGAATCAGTATTAGTTATATTATCCGGGATAAGCTGATAGTTGATGCAGGAACTCCCAGCGCTCGATTAATTTTGGTGATCATTTGGTTATGCGTTGGATTGCATCTCGCACTAGAGGAAGTGCTCGGTTTCACACTGGGTCTCGTAAGCTCGCCATACTTCGGCTGGGTAACATTTAGTCTCTGTTGCCATAGGAAAGTGATTGTATTGATATGGATCGTCAAAAATTGGTTCATAATCACTACATTAGTGATCACTATAATTAAATATATATAAAAACCTGTATAGGACTTTGAATTCATACTAATAAACTAATAACTATAACACAAAAACAGCGATGTCTATACAATTCGCCATCTAAGTTCATAATACACGGACTAGGAACTGGGAACTCAATAATTGCCCCTTCAAACCACAAATAAATTCCCACGAGAGAAGATATTTGACTAAATTTCAACCTGCCCGGTCCTCCACCAAGTCATCCGCCCGGTGAATCACATTATCATCACCGCTTAGTGTCTGGCTGTAGAACAGTGTCAGCCAAATTAGATATTCATATCTGGATGGACGGCAGCGCCAGTAGGTTTGGCAGGGTCCGGACTGACAGTAGGTATGCACGAAACATATTGTCCGTCCTTGCTGCAAATCTTGACGCAGGACGGATATGGATTGGGAACCTTGGGAAGGGCATAGCCAAGCGCCCGCAGGAGCCACGGCGTTGGCGGCTGGAATGTCAGAGACGAGGGTGCTAGCTATAATGAAGAGGAGCGTGATGCAGTGCATGGTCGACAAGCTGGTGGTTGTGTGATGAAGAGAATGTAAGAACAGACGAGGGGGTTTAAAGAGGAAGCTATGAGGTGGACGCCACCTTAAAACCATGACGTTAAATTAGGCCACAGCATTTTAAAGAACCCTGGGCTTTTCTTGCATGGGTGGTTCTTTAGCTATTGTAAGTAGAAGCTAAATACTAGAGCTTCACACTTTGAATTCGTGATCAGTAGATGTTCTAGTCCATCCGTGGCGTCTCACCCTCCGTGAATGGACTGGTTCATTCGCGGAGTGTACCCCACCTCCATGGATGGATTGGTTGATTCGCGTAGCGCTAATTACGCTCAACCAGAAAAAAATTACTCTGTACACCTTCACCGTGATCCCTACGAGCTGTATGCCTCAACGTGGTCGTGCAACTACAGTTACATTGTGCTCTATGTTATCATTTGAAACCGCCACTTCCAAGTTTCCTGCTTCCTTCACATTATCCTCTTCCTCCTCTACTGGTACTTTTCCTCATCAAGAACCTCTCCTTCCTCAGTATCTAGTTAGGTCAAATCACTTTCGGAGCTATCTCCAGCGAAAGTGGAATCAGCCTGCTCCCGTGTATTACGTCGCACATTTGCTCGAAGTCGCGTTTGATTCTAACTGCCCAGATGAAGTTGTGTTCCGTTTAAGATTGAAAGTACCAGATGGAGCTTCAGAAACCCCAGTATTTGTACATTGTACACCACCAACTCAGCTATGGCAATAAAGTGTGCATTCAACTTCCACTTTGAAAACTTGCAGCGAAGTATAGCGTAGTGTTGCACTGGGCTGAAGGTATATAGTTGTGCTGATTGAATTCAGCTGGATATGGCTAGCCGAGCGTGCATACATGCATGCACATATATGCATGTAGTGCATTAACCAAGTGTGTACACTCCACCAATGAACCAGTCCATTCCCAGAGGTGGGGTACACAGCGAATGAAGTAGTCCATTCACGGAGATTGGGACTCCACGAATGGACAAGTCACACCGCAGAGAAACTGCCTCTGTGAATGGACTAGAACAGTACACAGCTGAATAGACAGCCGAAGCACATGGGTGGAAAAGCTCTCTAATTTCAGTAGGGGGTCGTAAATTGACCCCTGTAACTAATCAGATACCCTTCTGAAATGAGTTCTCGTAGGCCCATCGTAGAGGTTTGGGAATCATACGTAGCTATGGAAAGTGTGGCACGTGTTGTGGATATAATCTGGATTTTTGATCTACTTGTGTGAGAAAGGCGTATTCTTCTAGGATAACGTTTGCTCTAGCAAACGATCCCTGCATGACAATTCTATGTGCCGTGGCTCAACAGTAGAACATCGATGCACTCCAGACATCACCAAGGAGGTAGTTTCCAGCTATACACAATATTAGCGCCCAATAAGATGCGGTTGTAGGATAAGCCTTTCAATAGGAAATTGAGTCCGACATAAAGCGTTCCTGAAAATCCCCTAAGATTCGTCTTGGCTCCCCCGGGCAGGACAGGGGGCGTCACGATATCTATTTCGGGTCCATTCTTACAAGGATATCTAGAGGCATACTTAAAACACCTGGAAAGATGTGCATATAAGCTATTCGTAGGCACTCTTTAGCCAAAGTGACGAAATCCAAACTTTGGAGATCGCAAGTAAGGAGTTTTAACCCGCAGACATATGACGGCAGAAAGCAGGTTCAGATGACTTACCTACATACTCAGAATGTACTCATCGCATGATAAGGACGCGCAAACTGAGCCTATCTGAAAATACGCTCAGATACCAAATTCAATTCTTCAAAACATGAAGTATAGTTTATCTAGCTGCATTTAGTATGCTAAGTTTCTGCCTGCTTGTGATATGGTGAGGTGAGGTCTCACAGGGTCACGGCAGTGCCCTGGCATGCCCGACAAAGCAGAGTTTCTAAACCTCGATCCATTCTAATCCTTGGGAAAGTAGGGATTAAACTTTCCCGATTACGCTAGCCGAGCGCATATTCCGAGCCAGGTTCTAGGGCTACTGTAACTCGACGGTATTTTCGGTATGAAAGAAAATCTAAAATGGTAATTAAACTACTCGGAAAAGAGACTGATTGAAGTAATGGGAACTTTGACCAACCAAAAACCTCGTGTCCTGCTCCTCCGGAGAACTGTGATCACCTGATATTACCAACGTGGGTGCTGAAGATCAAGAGATTTTGAACAAATTTTCCATAACCACTCTCCTGGTCTGGACAACTGTATTGTATGGCTATGATCGGAACTCAGCTTCTATTCCCATCACAAGAGACACCCGCTTCTGAGCGGGGTAGCATCTTAAACCCGAGCATTTGGTAATTCCCTCGCCTACAACCAGAATCAGAGTTATTTAGCCGTGGGTTGGCAGCACTTGTGCGTCGAGTGCTGTAATGGGTAGACAGGTCGCCGGCCCCACCACACCGTATTAGCGACCCCTCTTCTTTCTTTAATATGCAATAAAAGATGTGATATAACACAATAAAGCCAATAAATGGCAATTTATGTCTAATTATATTCACTATAAAGCCTGTGCTGAAATTGGAATACAGGGGAAACTTAAAATTTCCTGAGGCAAACTCATGTGGGGTCGTGGATATGTAGACGAGTTTTCCGGTATCCGGAACGTCGGGAAATGATTACTGAACAGTCAAACGAGGTTATATTAACCTCTCCGCGGATTGCCCCGGTGGTCGTTAACTTCGGCTATCTCGTAATCGTAAACGCGGGTACATATACCCGAATGGCTTCCGCTCTTGGGCGCGGCTCAGAGCGGGAATCTTTTATTGCGGCCTTCTATCGGTCTTACAAAACTAGAATTGCGGTACGCCTCCAATCATGACAACTGAAGAAATCTGGTCAGTCATAGAGTAAATCAGCTACACCACCCGTCACTTCCCGGGGCTCACATCGGCCATTGTGAAATGAGTGTAGTAGATATCTGTATTTACTGTTGCTCTTTCTCTAAAAGAAGCCGGTTGTATTCGCCAAGTCGAAGTTTTGTCGGACTTGCTGGTTCGCATGCATCCTCTCCGGATAGGACTAGCTTCATTGGTGTAGGCTGAATTTCTGAGAGTATAATGGGCGCATTTCTTCGACCGCTGATCTCTGGGATCGCTTAGAGTTATCGTTCGTGCGTATAGATCTTCATTTCCAGTTAGCTATAAGCGACTGTTTCAACATGTATAGAACTGCGGCCCTTTCCATGGAATCTGAAATCTTGGTGCCTTCCCGTGATACGGAACACGAAGTTCAGTTTAATAGATTGCTTCCATCACCACCAATACTTGCACTCCCGCTGGTCACCAGATGGGAAGGGCGATTCAAATATGTATTATTGTTTTCTCATAAACGCAGCTAGTGTTGGGGGTTGTGCGGAATTCCGTTTCCGTCCAGGAGTTAAGGGAGTTAAGCCCGTACCGAGATGTAATGCCGACCATACGAGTTATCCTGGCACGAGCTTGGATCTACGAAAGACTGTACTCGTCGATAGTTAAACCTCCACCATTGAGGGCACTTAGATCTGGGTATATCCGCGGCGATATTGTACGAAAGATACAGTTCGAAGATCATCCGTCACCCGAATGGTTATTCTCAGCGCAGAAGTCGTTCCTCTGGGGCTCGAACCCAACGATGTGTGTCTTCTGGTCATCGTATGATTCGGGTGCAATATTTTAGACTTTCCCATATCCTCCACCGTACATCTGTCCCCCAGTGTCCGAAAACCCCATTAATATTATAAACCAAACCGTCACCACCAATCCAAGTCCGCCGTATCCAGTCCCAAAGGACGAAACTTTATCCGCTGAGTCCTTAACGCTAACAGTTAATATTTCATAACTAATTTTACAGAGGTTAAATGACGATGACTACCAGCCAACTATCACCATTTAACCTAAGTTTAATCCCTAAAAGTGGCCGTTCTAGCCCATCCTTCCTCGCATGGTGCCATATGATAAGATTAGATTAGATCGGCTAGATTGGAGCGTTGGTTTGGAACTAGCGATTCAGAACTCCATCCTTTTCTCTCCCTTTTCATACACAAACAAACTAGTTCCCCAATACTTTGAGCTTGAACGAATTCGGAAAATTCCCTATGGCTTTCGCATTCTGGGCAACAGGTATACTTCATGATAGCGACGGCACCGATACCCCGCTGCTGAATCTCAGAAGTACGTGGCGAGACGATAGAAAAGATTGATAGCTAGTGACAAATAGCACATACGGGACGAGCAGACCTTATCGGGTATGTGCACAAGGAGGTGGACGTATATAGACAACTGCAGCCGGGTATTTGTTTCTCTGACGACAGGTATGTAGACCCTCTCTTGTTCGCTGGATGATGTTATGGCGACCACTACGACATCGGCTACCCGGACTGGTACGGGAGCGACCACATTTTGTAGCTTAAGAATTACAGTGTTACTGCTGAGTATGCGAGGTTGTGGTTGAAGGGAAAACTTGGCGACAATGACCTCGCGCACTACATGGAGGCACGACAGTATATGGGAGTTGTGCGGGGTAATTTGCCGGCGTTCACGTGCGCTCAGTTCAGGCAGCAACCAGGAGATCCCTATCCGAGGCCCGAATTGCAGTGAAGTGTTGATTTCCATCTATTAGCATCCGGAGGTTTCCAGGGATGAACTAAATGTTTGCCTATCCCCACCCAGCTCTGAGAGGTTGGCACGTCCAAAAACCGACCCGTGTTTGCGCCAAGACAAGATTTCCCATGGGACTGTGTGGCTGATGGAATTCTCTCATCCCACCTTCCGATATGGGCATGGTAAGATGCAGGAAATGTAGTTCAGCAACTGGAAGTGCTAGGCCGACCACTAGGTGCATAGAGATTGGAGCTGAGGGTAGTGATGGTAGATGAAGTAAGAAAATAAGACTCAGATACGATCAAATAGTCTAAGTTAGCACAATTTCCATCAATACTTCAGAAAGTATTACTTCTTGCCATAACCTGTGATATATATCACACTGAGGTATCCTTCAGCTTGTTGAAAACCGACTAGAGAAATCCCGCCCGGCAGCTGAAGAATTGGCATTCCAGATCGTGGTGGGCGGAGATGGGGTCGGTGAGGATGTGTTGCACTCGATATGTCAGCCTGAACGCATCACTTATCCTCACCCAATTATTACTTATTAACCTCTAACGTCACGACCTCTATTATTAGCCTGAAAACGGACCTTGTTTTTCATTTATTACAATCTTCACAATTTAAGACCGTCCGTCTGAAGCCCAGTAACCATTAGCTTTACTCGGTGCCGAGTTAATTTTTGTGCTTGAAGCTTAACCATAAGCCTCTAGCGGTGCCGGATCCACCATATACTCTGATATACCTGTGCTAAGTCATCTACGCGAATAGGCATGCTCAAGGAGACGGTTGTTGAATAACCGGTATCCGGCTGTGAGAGTGGCGTGTGGCAACAGTGGCACCGGCCTGTCCGAAGATATACCGGACATTTTCCGTATATATACCCGAGTTTTTCTCCTTCTCTTCTTTGTAACATAGTCCAGACACACACATGGTTCTCCCCTTCATATTCAAAAAATCATTTGTTACGATATGGAAGGGGAGAACCGTGTGCGTGAATTATATGGTACAGCGCAGAGAGAAGGAGAAAGTCTTGAGATATATACAGGAGCCATCAACCCCTGCAGCAGTGACTGCGTATCAGATCTGTAACATGTCTCCGGCACATGTACATCTGTAACATCAGTTATTCAAAGTAGAGATAATAGAGAAGCTTGATTGTATCCTATCTAAGAAGGCCACAAGGCCACATATATATGAAAGTACATATACGAATGCGTGCGTACGCATCTATGTACAGACCCTTGAGGCGGACAGCAATCTCCAGTCATACGAGACTCACCTCTGGCCATAAAAAGGCAGAGACCTATCATGCAATATCAGTCTTGTACAAGCAATCGAGTGATTGCCGATGACCTGGGTAGAGAAGTAACCGGAATCCGGCATTGCTCCTTCCCTCCCACAGGTATGTCTACAATATCACAATACGAAGTGTGGATCTACACCACCACTACATCTTCTACGGCACACTGAGATTCCCACAATCCCTTGCGGTAAGAAATTGTTTAGGGGTGTCTACCGCCCTGTGTAATAATACCTCTGCGGTGCACCAAAATTCTCATAATTTCTTATTGTTTGGGAGTATCTACAGTGCTATTATAACCTCAGTCACCACCTGCCGCTTCATCATATAGCGGCTAGAACGAGTATGTTTCCGGACGGGAGTCACGGTGCAAAACAAATTAACAATCTTGCGGTAATATCACGGGTTGGCTTTGGTGTGCGATCACTAGCTGTGAAATATGCGACTGCATACACACCAGATGACTAATCTCACATGCACGAAATTTCTATACACTGGTGGTGGGGGAGTTCATATATTAGTTAAGCTAGATTTACGATTCCTTCCCACTCACCTCTTCAGTCTAAGTGCGCCAAACCCACAGTGTTAGCGAAGGTAATATCTAGGACGTAGAAGGTTTACATTTCTTCATCCGTCCAGTTTTTTCGTATCTTTCAAGTCTCTTCCGTCTACGAGCGGCTTAAAGCTTCTAGCGTGCACTTGAAAAGCTTGTTCAGATGGCTTCCCTGCATACATTTACCACCCGTCCGAAATCCCTCACCTGCCCTGGAACCTGGTCGCGAGTAAAACCACGCGGGTAAGAAGCTGCGGAGCTTTGGTGGAGGTGTTTTGCCGTACCTGAGTGCATGGCTGTGTTTTCCGTAATGCCTGACCCGGCCATTACATCATATTGCCACGTGGCTATGAGTTAGTTATTCCCTCATCCTCGGGTACAAACCGAGACACCCCCTGCACTTTCCACGTGGGTCCTGCAGGGGGGAGCGATGGAGCTAGAGAGGAGCGAGTGGTACCAGTAGCAGTTTGTCTCGTCCCTCGAAGTCACCACCTGCCAATGAGACAACTCACCCGCTGCTCAGTACACCGCAATAAACCCGCTCTTCGTGACTAACTACAATCACGTGGATAAAGTCTAGCGTGCCATAACCTAGCCATCCCTACCCCGCACCCCGCATTTGCTTTGCAAGTGCTCTATGCACGCACCCACCGGACAACGGAACGTCCCTGCATCCCAACGTCAATCGTAAATATAACCACCACACCTCTTACCACATCTCACCATCAGAACCATCACCACCATGTCCCCTCCTCCTCCTCTTCGCACTCACATCTACCCATCCCCAACAAGCGGGCAACATCGTCGTCGCCCCGTCAAGCAGAAATGTGGTCAGTGGAAACGGAGGCAATGACGTGCAGCATCTACCTGCGGTGGGGAAGAGGGGAAACGCAAACAACCTAGCTCCGGCGGCTGAAGATAGCAGAGGATCTCTTACGGTGGGAGTGAGATACCTTCTCTGGATATATGTTAGATTGGGCTGACACTGTACAGAAGCGAGCGGTATAGAGAGGTCGTGAGTGTGTAGATGCCAGGAAAGCGCGCGGCGGCAACTGTAGATATGTGGGATGTGGCGGGCGGGCGGGGAGCTGCGGGTGCGCTGAGTTGAATGAAGAAACCGCCACATTGCGGCTTTGTATATAGATAGAGTGTGTAACGACTGGGTGATGAGAAAGTCGGTGCGTGGGAGAAGGAAGTGATAGAGAATTTATCTACTGCGCGCATATGGCTAGTTCTTCGGAAATTTTATTCCGCGTATGCTGCATCCCCAAGCGCGCAAGTGGGCGGTACCCGAGCGATGCATTCAGCTGTAATAGTCGTAGTTATCCTAAGTTCCTTAGAACAGGATGACAGAGGGTGAGTTCCCATGTCAAACTCGGGCATGCATATGGCGGCTATGATTGTTTGGGGAGTTGATAGTGCACTAACAGTTGTCTTGCACGAATACGCGATCTTACCATGGTCAAGCGGCTATGACTATTTCCTAGTTTCGCCAGTTGAGGGTGAAAAGGAATGAATGGAGACGCATCTTGCGCGGGTTAGCGCGAGACAAAGCTCACAGAGGGAGGATTCAACTGTGTTTTGTGATAATTCATAACTATCCAAAATAATGTTAGAAATGTCATTAATGTAGTCGTCGTTATGCATGTAATTTCATTTATCAGCAAAAGCAACAAGACTTACATTTTCCCGTAGGTCACGAGTTGGGAATTGAGATTCATTCGGCTATTGTTCATACAGCCATTACTATCTACTGTCTCGTACTCTCCGCTTCCCTGCTTTAATTTCCACTGTATTATCACCACACGGCGTAACACCGTCTCCATCCACTCTCTGCCGGGAATTTGGTTTATCGTTTTCCTATTCTCGGGAGTGTTGTTTAGTTTCACTGTTGGGGGTGACCATAGTAGCCTACGGGGGATCGACGATTTCGAGTAATGAAACCCTGTTAGCAGCATCTAGGTGAGGCAAAGCATCTTCAAATCTGTTTTTTGGTGTATGTCAATATAACAATTATGTCTATTGTTGATAGAATGGCTTGCAAAGAGTGATATCCTGTGAAACCACATAAGGTCGCCGTTCCTGGGCACGGGATATCTCTAACCGTCTCTTGCCCGTTTATAGCGGGGCAATAATACGCGGTATAAGACGGTATCCCCCCTCTCACTCTAACCACCTATGGGGAGCGGCCGGCGATGGTGACAGAAACAGCCTGTTAAACCGGGAAACTTCCGTACTATCCTGCTCACTATTCTGTCTCTAACCTGCCAAGTCTGATTCTGCCGGGCTGCGCGTTTGGCCAGGGTGGAGCACTCTGTCCAAATCAATGAGTGTGATGCAAAGAAGTTGCAGTAATCAGTGCACGTAATATCCTTAATGCTACAAGACACGGTGGCGGCTCCGCCGCCTTCTGGGATGACCCAATAGACCTGTCTCCAGCGCATGGTGGATCCATCATTACTGTCTCCGTAGCTAGAGGAGAAACGTTTTGGCGGCTTAGAAGAGGCTCTTCGTTCAGCTACCTCAATCAATTAAAGTTTAATTAACTCCACGAGTTTTACTCCAATCACAACATGTTCTATGCAGAAAATACACATAACAGGTGCTCTTCACTTCCCTGTCTCTAGTTTACGATATCGCTAATGTTCACATAGTGGGCTGTACAACAATGCTCTAATTGCCCTCTTCTTCCACAACCACTCACTCGATATTAGAGATATCGTAAATCAAAGACTAGGAGGTTAAAGAGGGTAAATGTATACACATTTTATGTATAGAATACTTTGTGATTGGAGCTAAACTCGTAGACTTAATTCGTTAGATGATTTTGGTTTTAAATTCAAGCACGGTTTATTTTGCCACAAATCGGGTCGGTACGTACCACCTGTCAACCAGTGAGAATGCTTCGAGCTGACAGCCATGTGTAGAACTGTTAGGTAACATTACTACTTCGCGGGCACTGCGGTCGCCTGCTGGAGACGCTGGTGATTGTAATTCAAGCTTCCAGACCCCAACTACACACTAGACCAGACGTAAGTATGCCACCGTTGATGTGGCCAGGGCTAGAAAGAGTGCTTGCGACAATGCTTCTATTCATTACTGACGGTGGATGATCAGTGTTAACGTAACGCTCAATATCGGGTTCGGTCGCAAACAGGGTGTGGATCTATAATACCGTACTCAGATCAGGCAAGGTCATCCCGACACCCCAGTTTTGGAAGAATCCCCAGGGAATTGAGAATTCTTAGTGCGCCATGCACTGAATTGGGTAAAACAAATGAAGAAAGTGTAGATTTGCAGTAAATTGAGCCTCCTCCCCCTAGTCAATACCTGGTAAACACCCTAGTCTCACAGCAAAACTGATTTCCAGAAATGAGGTGTCCATATTGACAATGCCTGACCTGAGTACACCCTGAGGTGAAGAGGCCTGCACCCCCTTCCATGATGGATCTTTGTTACTAGTAGCGATGCTGGAGACCTATATGATCATTAAAATACGCATATATAGCCGCACGGAATCGACCTTGGCAGGATAGAGACAAAATAGTCCGGAAACTTCCCATGTTAAACCGCATCCGGGAAAGGCGTTATGGATTTGGCATTCCGCCAGTGATGGCCTATGGCTTGGATCGTTACTTATTAGGTTTTCAACTCTCCATCATAAGGCCTTTAGCGACACATTAAAAGTTTAGTAGCTACATATCAAAGTTGGATGACTATTAGATAAGGCATAATCTTATCAGTGTCATTTAATAATAGACAGGGGTGTCTGGAGATTTGAAATTCAACGAGTAGTAACCGATGGTTTGTCGGATAAGAACCCGAATCAAGTCCTTCGCTGGAAGTTTAACAAAACGATGATTCCTCTACAGAATTCCCCCGTCTCATTCAACCTCAGCCCAACTATCATACTCCCAAACTCAACCTGCCATAATGGCCGACTCAGCAACCTCAACATATTAGTACGCGGATCCTGCCACGGGTTCCGCCCAGTGCACTCGCATTACATGGAAGATGGTACAATTCCATACCGGCCAAAACAGTCACTGATAGATAACTTAAAATGAAGATGTATTCGTAGGAGCAATAGCTATGAGCGACTCCAGGGACCAATGGTCGTATAAATGCACACATTATCGTCCAGGAAATTTAGTCTATTCCGAAGGTTCCGAGCGATCCAGCAAGTCCGACAACACCTCGACTTAGCCGATACAACCCGCTCCTCCAATTGGGAAAAAGAGCACTAGTAAAAACAGGTACTGCAACATTCATATCAAAACGACTGATGGGACAGGTGGTGTGGCTACGTTGCTTTATGGCTGAAGCGATGTCGCCAACAGATCCTTCTCGCTAGAGTCTGTACAGACATAAAATTTTAGTTCTGTCTGATGGAGAGCTCAGAGAAAGCCGCCATGACAGAAGATGCCTGCATCCACCGCACTACGCCAATCCTGCTTATGTATCCGTGTTTACAATTACGAGAGCCGAAGTCGGAGTCAGAGAGACAGACGGAGAACGCCGTACGATGATTAGTTTTGACCTCCCACGCTCAATAATTGTGTCCCGAGATTCCGGATCGACATTTATATTCACGACGGGTACATAGTCGATAATTGTAGCCAGCGCACAGCTAGTTAGCCCTACTCTATGCTAATTCAATGGGAAGGAATAACCACGTGTTCAGGCGCGGTAGAGTGAAGGATGTTAATGCCTACTGTGAAGACAAAAATGAGAACATAAGCTCTTGCAGTAGAGTACATCGCCATTAAAAACAGTTAGCGAGGAGGTTACTTCCTGCGCACCTATCGGCCACAGATATCCTCTTGCCAAAAAACCTCGGAACACCTTCGTTGTGATCTCCCGTCGGGAAATCTCGTTTGTGGGTGTGGTGTTGCCCAATGTTGTTTTTTAATCATGCTGTATTCACTCTACCTAGGGTATTACAGTGTCTGTTGTCCCTTCCCCCTCCGGATGGCCCGGCTTAGGGGAGATCCTCTTCCTCCATCCTCATTCCTCTTTGTATTTCAAACAGCAAACAACAGAGTAGAACAGAACGACCGACTAAAAACAAAGGAAAGAGGAAGAGACACGAAAGAAGTAGCTCAAGTCGGCGTCATAGGAAACTTTTCCACCTCGGTGGCGATTAGAAAGTTCTTCACACTTCTCCAAGGAAACAGCTCCGGTATCAGTACATGCCGAAACCCTCCAGCTTTCCATCCCGTTGCCTGCCTGATTGTCTTCCATAGCTCCCGCTGCTTATTCTTCTGCCGCCTGCTGTGACGAAACAGTTGTTCTCGTGTCTACAGCGCCTTCCCGCACCACTGGCACTGCAGCGTAGCACAATTATAACAGTGTAAAGCACTATACGCACACGGTAAGGTTTAAGTGTCGTCCAAATAAAATTTTAATCCCTCACTATCCCACTATGACGTGGTACGTGAACACTACTACCCGACCACCGCTTCGCACGGTAGCCTACGACTTGCTTGAAACTTTAATTCATGAGCGGAATATAAGCTGGGCATTTGCACAACTTCGACTATAGTTAAATTCATTTCTACCCGTAGGTCCCCCGAGGAAGATATAATTGGGCTCTTGCAAACCCTCGCTCTACTCGCACAGACGCCCGCTATCATTCGTCATGCAGATCCCGCTTGCCAGTACCCTCTTGCTGTTCTTCACCCTAGTTTTCGCCACACCCAAGGCCGATCTAGCCGGCCCTGCCCCTCCTTTCCCAGCCGTGGGTGCCCCTCCGGCCCCGGCCAAAAACATGCAGAGTTCGATTTCTCTTTCGAAGGCGATCGCTGTAGGCGTTGATCCGACCTGAGCTCACCCTTCGACTATGTCTGCTAACACGCAGTACATTTCCTTCGCTGCGGGGAGCAAATTTTCAATCTGGGCGGCGGTGCAGGGTGGAAGGGTAGGGTTGATATGCGGTGCTAACATGGAGGAGATCGGGATATTATGATTTCGAGATGCAAAGGGTTGCTGTGGGAGGAAAGAGTTGAGGAGGAGGGGTGCGGTTCGTATACGCAAGAGTGGAGGAAGTAGAGGGATAATATTTGAGAAGATACGAATGCTCTGGATACGATTTAGGATAATTGAGATACGAACATTCCTCGGCAGGTTGGGGTTTACCAATAATCACAGTGCTACTGAGATTCTGTATCACTGAATGATCCGCTCTACGTCCGCATACCTGTCACCAGCTATGAATAATACCCTGAATACTGCGAGGTGTTGAATCCTCTCTGGATTAATGGAGGTTTTGATCAGTCTAGTAGAAGATAACTAAGGTTGGGTTCTGTCCGAAGCATCAGGGATCACTCGCAGCATGTAACTGGTTCAACCTTCAGCTATGCCTGTACCGGGAGAACCTCAAGAGTGTATGTATGAATGAGTAATGAAATAACTATAGGAAAGATAAAAAACCGCCTCTAAGCACGTGCCACGATATTTGCTTGATTTAGCACTTCGGTATTTGAAGAGTTTTGTCGAGCTGTGTTATTGGTTCCACCGCCAGTACTACCTCTTCCCGAACCCTCCGGATCGGCCCGCTGAAGCCTTGGCACTAACTACTCCCGATAACGAAGAGACATCGAACAACTAATAAAGCAGAAGACATTACTCCAAGGGGGGTGTACCATCTACTAGGTACAAAAGCGCCATACCGCAAACCAATAGTGGGAGCAGTTGTTCGAACCGCACGATCCTCAGTAACATCAATTTGTTACGCCGTGGAGTAGACAGTAAGCCCTAAATCATAGTGTTCGGCTATAGGGTTACTGGTCCTCCAGGATTTAAAATATAGCGATTTAGCAAGGTACGAGCGCAATACCACACTACGAATACGAGAGGACTGGGTGCGAGTTAAAGACCTCTTATCATTTGTGATGTTTGACACTCGGGGTTTTTGCGCATTTTGCTCTTCGCGGGTACTCTACCGAGCTCCAACACAATAACCTTACACAATAACATTTGAACTTTTTTTGTTAGTGGGTGAGTTGTGATGGGGAGTAGAGAGGCAGAGATTAAGGAATAAGTATATCCCGAAACCTAATCTTGCTGTCGATCTTTAGTTATGCATGCAATGTACGTTAACTGATGCAATAGAAATGGCTGCCACGCTAGCAAGTTAACAAGGCGGGAACTCGGGACAGGGGTTAAGTGTGGTTGCTGCTTATATTAAAGCACATTGCAGCTAACAGTCGCCGTTTTTCTGCAAACCAGCGCACGGCAAGGAAAAGCTGCATTGTTACACAGCCGTTTCTTTGCGCGATATCTTAACTTTGTAATATATTCCATCCAGGTATTACAGCTCGGTTTACTCTACGGGTACTTTATGACAAAACCCCCAGATGACTCCTCGTGAATATCCTCTCACCACCAGGACCAGCGACAAAAATGCGCTCAACAAATGAATACTCCACCATACTCACTCTCACTCCTAACTCTGTGCTTTCAAAATAAAGCAAGTAAAAGCCGGCAGATACACTGCGCACCCCGCACCTCCCCACACATAATAATTCAAATCAGTACCACAAAAACCCCCTCCGTTCAGCCATGTATACAGCCATAGCCGCTCGACCGCCGGGTTCACATACCTACCAACCACCTGCAAGGAGTAGTCGTAATATTGCGTGCTTCAGATTGTCAGCTCACTACTAAGCCAGAAGTGGGGGGGAGGGAGGGAGGGTACTCTTCGCATCGCCAATTGTACGGCACGTTATAGAAATACTCTCCACCACCCAAACAAAATGGTAAGGACCACATACTACGCGCAAACCTCCTTCAGCGCGGGAAAGTAGCAGTGAGAGGAGGAGGGAGGGTAGGTATACATGACAGAAAGTTCCAAACCAGTCGTATCGGCAGCCTGGGCAGCCGCCCATGCTGCAAATTTGCTCCCGGCTTTGAAACTTATGGAACGCCCGTTGTCGGAGATGTAGTCGTTGGGCATGGGGCCTCGTGGATCGATGCCGAGGGTCTGCGCCTGCGAGGTGTCGACGGCCCCGTTTGCAGCGACCGCTTTTGGCGTTGCTCGCCGGGAGAGTTCTGAAAAGCCACCGACGGAAGTGTCACCAGCTGCTCCCCGCACTGCTAAGCCCTTGGGGACTACTGAGATGTCTATGGCTTCATTTGGTTTTCCTTGGGGAAACGCAGCGGCGAATGTGAGAAGGAGGAGATGGAGAAGAAGGAGCATGGCGATGGTTTAGGTGAGTGAGCGGGGATTTTGGAGGTTATATATCTATGCTGCTAAAGACTCGCCAAGTTTAACGTTTATAACTATACATCGTGAGGTTCAGGGTTGTTTGTTTGTTTCAATCATACTGCATTCACTATATCTAGAGTATAGAAGTGCCCGATTCTCCTAGGGTTCAGGGTTGTTCATTGTGTGCGTAAGTCGATGTTCCCTCACCACACTGTGCACCTCAACTCTTGGAATCAGGCAATGGTGGCATTTAAGGCGAAGCGGAGGCCGCGAGAATGCACAGGATCGGTGCCTGCATATAGTGAACCGAGTATTCGGCGACGTCTAGATATCGTGCGGACAACAGCAGTGTAATGGCTCCCAATGCAACGCAATGCAGCATTCCCCTCCCTTCGCACATGAATTGGATTTCGGGTGGGTATTTGCGGCTGCTTACTGTCAGCCGGATTTGATGGCGTGGAAAATAGATGAGACCTCTGCAGCCGCCGGGTGTAAATTGGGGAATACACGTACCCTAACCCCTCGAGCCGCTCTAAACACAAAGTTTCTGCCGCGTAGAAAGGCATACAAGAAATAAAAATTTACAGATGATGCATAAGTCAACTTACTACTAATTTCTTGGTAGGTATTGGGATGCAAAAGTTACGAATTTTTGTGATTTCGCTACGATCTTCGAGTTGATGATGTACAGTACGATCCGCAATGTTAGAGAAAGTATGATACTGATCGCCGTATATCCTCATGATCGAGATTGGATCGTAAGGCTCGTATTGAGTTAGTCCAAGCTGTCCAAACTAGAACGCCGTAATGCAATTTTAAGACGCCATTCGGGAATTCACAACTGCTCTTGGGGCAACTAACTTGACGGTTGATAATTTGCAGGGTATTTTGGCGATGCTTATCCACAGCAAAAACTAAAAATTCGGCATGTTCGGTGATATCTGGAAACACTTAACCCTAGCCCTGTTCCCATTCCAACACGAATCTACATGTCCAACATGTATCTCCCTGACATTAGCGTTTATAGGGAAAGCGAATATTCTTTGTTCACCACGTATTTGGGGGTAACTTTATCGTTTATCAACCACAGCCTTGTTGCAACTATTATGGCCGCCCTACGGAGTGGTTGGTATGTGGGTATATGGAAATGGAATTGGAAATGACAGGTTTCAGCACCCACCGAAATCTCTTCCATCAGCCATAGTATCAACGCTGGGAAACGCAGCTGCAGGTTACCCGAATACTGTGCGATAAGCCCAAAGTCCTCGTCATAAAGAAATAAGTTGGATAAATCACAACACAACTCCCGATGACGACGTAATACAAAAGATATCTCAACTACAGATACTTAAAAAGCCCGTTAGAGCGCTTAAAACACAAACCTAATAAATTAGCTATCATTTCTCATTCATTATATATTGTCGTACAAGCAGGTTATCCTACTGAAGATATTCTGCGTAAAAAAGGTTGAAAGAAAGGGTTATTCTACATAAACTTATTCAAAAGGACTGCTACATAATAAGGTCGTCTATCCCCTGGATCGTAACGGTTCCCGGCCCGTACGGGCCGCCCGCGCAACCACCTCACCACACGTCCAAAAATGGTCATCAGAGGCCGTCCTTGTTATTAAGTCTTCTTTAGTAGCAAATAAAACTTTCTGTCGAAATGAATTGTAAATTATATGTGATGTGACTTTGTAAGTCTTACTGCCCCACCAAAATTCGCTCTGAGCTGGCAACCCACCCTATGTCTATGCACCACTACCCACCATTCTCCTTTACAGGTGATTGAATTCCACAAAATGATGCCTTTCATTATTGAGACACCACAGTTACTTGCATTTTGAACATGCTTAGCAAAGTTTGGGTGGAGATTTGGTATTTCTGGCTGGGCTTTCCTGCTGGCAAAGCCACCATCCCAGCTACTTTCCATTCTCAAGGTGTACTGAAAATTGCCCGTGACTCCAGCTCTGGCTGAGGGGTAAAGATATGCCCTCTTTGATGTTTGACAAAGTGGGTTTTAGCCTTGTTCACTATGAGTGCTGTGGGATGGGTATTGGTATCCCCCCTCTGAGCCTCAACTCTCAGGCACATTGCAGATGGAATGCCTTGTGTGTAATGATATTAGGACTTCAGAGCATGTTCTTAGCACTAAGCTTGAAGGATATTTTGGGGTGTTGTGGGCAGAGTTGTCCATCAGGGCTGTGCAGTGATATTTTCGAGTTTTTGGGAAGCTGATCTTGAGACAACCCTCCCAACAAAAACTGCCCTTTTTATCGGCACCCCATTCCTGTACAGTCCTTAATTTTTGGCAAAATGCTCTCAAGACATAAGAAAGTAAGTTTATAATGCTTCCAGGCCACCCCCACAGAGTTGTGGTTGCATCGCTAAATATTTGCAGGTGGGGAGTCGGTTGCCATGCCCAAACGGGCCGGGAATGCCAAAGTTACGATCCAGGGGATAAGGTTGTATTAAAGAAAACCTGAATTAGAAAGGTATTTATCACCTGAATAAAAAAGGTGTTAGGAGCAATTAAGTCTAGAGTTCCTGTCGTCCCTTTACCTACATTGTGCTAATTGGTACGTTGGTGGGAGAAATTTCGACAATTATAGGATAAAGGAGAACGAACAGCCTTTAAACAGATATCCAGATCTAGAGATAAAACCCCGAATTGGTGCTCTTACTGTCAAGCGTAGAGCTCCTAATGTCGGGATTCTCAGTGCCAACGCATATTCTGTCCGCCTAGAGGTAGGAGCATGCACTAACTCCCAAGATTTGTCCCGTCCTGTGAAACAGGCGGAGGCCTTGAAGCTATGAACTACCCACGGCCGATACATACGTATAGGTTCTGAATGGTAATGCCAAGACCACGCCAATTCTAAAGCCGAGTGATGAAATCATGATTGAGCGAGAGGATTATAGTGCCAACATATTCGCCAATATTGTTCCTGCATCTCACAGTGACTAGAATCATGGCTCCACTCGGTTGATAAAATTGCATGACTAGGTGTAGCCTCGAGAACAAGCACAGTACAGGCAGTTGAGATTCCGACGTCGGGAGAGCCCTAGCGTTATGGGTTCGGACTATTGATAAAATGAATATACGGCCCCCGTGTTATTCAGAGAACTAGAAAATAGATCATCCCTTCAATTCTCATTCCAAAACTGCTGTCTGTATTCGTCTGATGCAACTAAACCTCTCAATATCAAAGATCAAAGTAAACCACGACCCATCCGCCAAGCGTAAGCGTGTGCTAGATCAATGTCATTTCAGCTCGGCTCATTTGCCAAAGTCGTCGCTTTACCATCGCCTAATTGAATACTAGATCTCTGGTTTTCATTCGTAGCGTGCGGCTAGGTCAGCTTAAACACACAATAGCTAGTAGACTATGGAGATAAAGAAATAATGAAGTAAACAGGTTTTAAGAAATCCTCAGCCACCCATAGGAAATCCGCGCAACTAGCCCGCACCGGAGTAATCAATATCCACCCCGTCCAAGCGACTTCCTCTCGTTGCCTAGTCCCATCACTCATCACCTTCGCTCGTTCTAAGCCGAGCCATCGCTGCTCCAATCTGCCTTGTGCGCCAAAGCACTCCGAAAAAGTGCGTGTAAGCCGCATTCTGGCGGGCAATTCTCAGGTTTGGCTCCGCCGGTGCCACCAATCTCTCGCGTGGTTTCGGAATTCTTTCGTATATAATCGCAGATTTCGGCACCGGCAGCTCTGCAATGTAGTCGGGAGTAGTACAACCGTCAGTTACTATAACTCGAATGTTGTCTTTGCCATCATAGGACGCGGTGAAGTCGTCCTTCAAGAGTTGCAAGAGCCGGGCCGCTTGGACGTTGTGGAAAGATTCTGCCTGTAGACTCTTGATGCCAAACACCTTCAAACGGAATAAGAAAATCTCCGACTTTTTGATTATTGTGAGCAGCAACATACCTTCTGCGCGATAGTCCAAATCTCCCTGTAGTCGGCAGGAAGTGGATTCAAAGTACCCATATTAATCAGGCTGATAGCAATGATATGGATGCTTCGGCGAGCCAAAGAATAGGTCCTTTTTCCACCGGCTGGGATGCCATCCTCAATGCGGTGCACTAGATCACAGAGACAGGAAATAATCCGGATTAAAACACTCTGATACCATCGTATCTCCCAAACCGAAGTGAACCTGGGGATCTTCGCGCACGTTGGTAGGTGAAGGGAAGCCCATGACCGTGGGATCACGAAAAACGCTGGCCTAGCTAACAAAAGCTGCGTCGATCAGCAATTTACAATCAACGCAAAGTCTAGTGTGCTTACCATTAATGTGGTCAGTTCTTCGTAAGCCGTCAGTAAAGACGCTGAGTGAAATAAGCGGTACGATTCCATTGTGCTCTGTACTTGTTCTAGCTTCGAAATCAATTTACATACGCTTTCGGACTACCGGGGCAGGAAATTAGTTCCTTGTTCGGATTCATTGATTTGGAGAACATACGAATGCCCAATGGAAATTATTGGCTGTATTCTTATATAGAGCGCGAAATAGGGTTATGACCTCGAAGGCACTGGTCAAAGTGAGAAACCTGGGACTGCGGCGAACCCTAGTCTGCATGGTTTTTTCCCATTCCATCTCCATACCTGTCGGTTTTAGAATACGATATTTCATTTGTTAGATTATGCTTTACTCACCGAGAAGTCGAGCATGCTGCATCTGTTTAAACAGAGTCGATAGAACTGAGTATGTCATCCCCTGGCTGAACTTCTCTTCAGAGACGGAATATAATAGAAATTTTTGAAGCCAGCCATAAACGCCTCGGTACTCAAGAGTTGCGGAAGTTGCTAAATTTTTTATGAGTGCAGTTATGATTGTCGCATCTTGCTCAAATGACGAGTTGAAACTCAGATGTTCAATCAAAGCTTCCGGCCAAAACCCTTGACAGTATATCAGAGGGCGCCTAACGCTGAGAGTAGGAGTAATCTTACTGCATTGCAAGGTGGGCGGACTCATATCGCGCGGTTTACTCATATATGCTGTCATGAGTTTGATTAACATTACGTTGATAGAGAGCAAAGTCTTCTGCACATCCCAAGATATTAGTATCTCATTTGCTTCTCTGGGTCTTCACTCACGTGCAAATGTCCTGAATAATAAAAGTGACTACCCCATTGGACATTATCAAACCCAGGCAGTTCTGACGCTTTTCCTTGCCATTCCTTCCTGCACAGCTGTTCTATCGAACCGAGAGCTGCATAAATAACTTCCAGCAGCACTTGAAATCCGACATCATGGATATCCTTGGTGAAATATCGTATGGGAAAGTCGAGCTTGGGGAGAATAGGATCGGGAGACCATGGCATTACGATACATTTGCCGCTCTTTGGGGGTGTATAGAAGCCGAGAAACAACAAAACAGAAGGCTGTGTCAGTTTCTTGGTGCACATACTATTCAGAATCCCAATGGCTGCACTGATGATCTCTAGCGGACCATTAATTCGTTCAAGCGATAAAATGTGCTGGATCTCAGGCGTCAATTTTGCTGCCTGTGTTAACCCATCAGCAAAATACTTAAAAGCAGCAGGTCTTCGACAAGACGAAGGACAGACAAGAAGAATTAAGAATTCATGTCGTAGAACGCCTTTTGGACCATCTTCTGCAGTAGATATTTCGCCCAGCCTTGCGTACCGCTTCAAGGATGTCTCTACCGGCATCCAACTTTGCTCGAAAAGCAATATTGTTCTACTTCCGGAGGACCGGTAGTAGTTTTTCACCTCCCTCCCATTGCCATTTTGTCCGCTCCTTCCAAGTTTTGTTGAGGTAGCTATTAGACGTCCGGCATGAACATAGGCGACAATCGCTGCTACAACGGATTTTGGGATGAATGCACCCCGGTCTTTGATAAGTGAAAGGGCATCTTCAAGCAGCCCAATATTCACCGCAAGCTCGCAAGCCTCTTGAAACCTTCTACCCGCCGTTTGTAATTCAGTGACGTGATTCAGCATTCCAAATTCCCGCGCCGCAGTCTCGTGCTCCTTACTTGATCCCAGGCAGCTGCGAATTGTGTCTTGAGATTGCCACCCACACTTCTTCTGGCTCATTGACAGGTAACAAAGTCGTGCATACTGTTTGCGGCAATTCTCCTTGATCACAGAGATCTGAGCAGGGTGCCTAACATCTGGGTTAGCGAGTATATGTCCAATATGAGGAAGAAACACTAACTGTTTCAAGTAAACTATCAATTCATTGTACAGGCCAGCATGGTAGTATAGGGCAAGAACGTTCTCGTGATCCAGAGCTTTTTCATACTCCCGGCCAGCCTTTTTGGGGCACCCAGCTTCCATAAAGTCCCAGGCGGCTTCTTTATGCTTCCCATATGTGGATAAGATTTCTGTACAACATGAACTCCCGTACTTTAGCGCAGGTGTATTGTTGCACTTACCTGCAGCAGCTAGTATGTGCCCCGAATAACGCTTACACTGCGCTGCCTTCTCAACCCGTCCAGCGTTGAGAAACAGTTCGCATGCTCTTTGGAATGACTCCACAGCTTTGCTCTTGTTTCCAGCAGCTTGGTGTTCCATGCCTTGTACCTGGGCTAGATATGCATTCGCTAATGCTTCCCCTGTACTATCACGGGCTTTCTTGAAGGAGATTGCCGCCTAAAGAATATACCACCGTCAGTTGATACTAACACATGAGCACGGAATTGACTACGTCTTCGTAATTCTTTTGCTCCATGAAATCAAGTGCGCGCTCAATCCACACTGCTTGGGGTGTTCCATGTGTTGGTGCAAACTGCCGTTGTAATTCCGAAACCTGTTGTATTATTAGCGTGTATGCTTCATAGTTAGAAAGTACTAACATCTGGAAGCTTGCTTCGAGGGACAATTTTGAGGAGTGGCTTCGGGTATTGGGATCGCAGTAATGTTGGGACAACTGTATTAAATAAATGAATGATCGAGTTTACGGTATCCTCCTGGCTTTCAAATATCCACAACCGATTCCGTGCTCTGGTTATTGCTACGTATAGATGCTGCGCAATATGAGCATAGCTGCACGGAAGCCGGAGTGTGAAGATGCACCTTTAGTTCTGAGCAGAGAATCTTTTGAACTTGTTAGCATCTACTGCAATGTTGGAGTGATTACCGCTGACCATATCAAAATCTCTCTTCTCGCGAGCAGCGCGAGCGCTGTATTTCTCTTTTGAATCATTGTTAACACCAGGGATTTGAGTTGGAGATGCTCCCGCGCAATGATATTCCTTCAACAGTTTTTCCAGAACCTGAAAGTCAGAACACGGAGAAGTGGTGAAAAAATCGTAGAGAAAAACGTCATCGAATTCCATGCCTTTGCTTTCGAGAATAGTTAGGATCAACTCGGGATCTTGGACTTTGGTTTTAATCTCTTTTCGGGCTTGCTGGTCTCGAACAAGAATAGCCCTGTCAGCACCAAATGAATCCTTCTCTACATCTTCATCAGTAGCACTCTTCGGACCGTTCAAGGCAAACAAAAGGTTTGAGCCAACTGTTTCTAGTTAGTCATGACCTTATGTAACTCTCATTGACTTACTATAGATTGTTGGCTCTGGCCCTGGATTGTCTCCTTTCTCAGGCGGTAATCGGTCTACAAACTGCGGAAACCCTGTTTGGGGTGTGAGAAGAGCTGAGTAGGCTACGAAAGGAGTTCGTACCTGCGTATAAAAGTTCCATGACAACTGAGGCAACTGACAAGATTCCCAGATGTGATCGGTAGTTATGCGATAATGGGAGCAATTCGGGTATAACCTCAACTTGTTTTCTTCGAACGAGGGATGGATCACTGAATCGAGAATAAAATAGTGCTTGCGCATTTGCAAAGCGGAAAAGAGAATCTTTGGAGATTGATTGGGCAGTATCTCCCGCTTCATAGAACACTCCTTTAGTTTTGGTATCAGTAGCACTCGGGGACTGAATATTTACCAAAGTGAATATGACGAGGATCAGGAATCAAAGATAGAAGCAGTTCGATTTCCAGAGGTCGCTGATCCTGGGTCTCTAATTCCTCCGTCCCATTAGCTTATTCTGAAAGAGGCAAGAGCTAAATCGCACCGTCAACGTATACTTCGTCCAGCAAGCTTTCTATGTCCTTACGAAGGGTGGGGTCCCGCTCAAGTTCTTTGAAAATATGCACAAGTCTGTCGATGTCATCGAGTTCACCGCGCCTCTTTTTTGCTTTCTCGTAGTTTTCATAGAGTGTGTAAACGAAATCCCGCTCCTCACGTGAAGTGACGTTAGGTGCCGCTTTCCAACGTTTGCTTAAGTATGCTTCTCGTGACAATGGGTCAAAGTTGGTTTCACGAGAGGCTGAACCCTTAATGACGCCTATGATTTCAAGGAAAGCCAATTCCATTGGAATTTTGCGCGTCAATGTAGACGGGAAGCACTTCCAATAGTAAATTCGGAAGACATCAAAGTCGACAGGTTGTGGGTGCTTTGATAAGTTTCGCGTACGGGTTCTGTTCCAGGTTTAAAATAATTAGAGAAGAATTCTTCTGAGGGGAAAACATAAGGCAAAAAAATATACTTGATTGAATTCTCTAAAAGCCTTAGGAACCTGTTAAATGTGCAAACAAGAGGAAAATCGTCATCTCCAAGAGACAAAATGTTCTGCCTCGTGTCCTCATCGCATTCTTTCCATGTAGCGCTATTTTCCTCAGCAGGAGTTGTAGTATTGTTCTCCACTTTTCCGAGGCGGGTATTTATCAGCCGTTTCGTGTACAGTTTCAGCTTTTGAGTAAGTCTTTTAGACCGTGTAAGAAGTAACTACAAATCGACAGCATTAGATCTATATTTTCGCCCAACTAGCAAGTTATCAGACTACTAACCTGACGTGCTGGTACTTGCCCTTCAGCTTTGCTTTCCAAATATCTACTTGCCAGCTTGTATACCAAACACGTGGTTTTTCCTGTTCCGCTTCTGCCCAGGATGAACGCTGGGCTTTTAAAATGATTGATGACGTAAAGCTCTTCCTCTGAGGGATCAACTGGAAACACCGATGTTGAGGTGCCTAAGTGTAAGTTGCTGAAAACGACATCGGTAAGACTAAAGAATTTTCCTACAATACCGGTTAACATTGACCGAAGCTCAAACATGGAGGCAGGAAACATACCCAATATTGGCAAGCTCACTGCCTCACTACAATCCATACTTGAGGCGTTAACACGTGGAGCGCCACTGGAATGTCCATCGAAACCGAACGCGGGTTGTGGGTATGGAGTTCCTTCCATTTTGCTAAGGTCGACAGTTTCGCATGCCTCAATTCGGGACTCTTCATATAGTCTTTGTGCATGAGAAATCCATGCGCTCATTTCTTCAATTTCTTCGGTCTATTCTTCTATATGAGCGCCGCTCGCTCAACAAGCGTTTGTACGAACCTCGTTACTGGCGCATATTGCCCAAACTAATGACGTTAGTCAGCTGTGTCGTGTAACATCTCTGTACGCGGAATATAGGCACCTTTAACGACCTGCATCATACGGTAGTACCTTTCATCGAATGCAACATCGATCTGCCATATGATGACGTTTTGTTGACAGGAGTCTGTATAAACGGGAACTCGATATCCGGCACCACTGGAGTTGGTTCGTCGAGAAGAGCCCCGAATCCATTTCCCGGACGCTAACGCTTGGAGTCGTTCCTGTATAAGCTTAAATTCATCTTGCGTATCTTCAGAGGTCAGCTGTTGATCGCAAAATTGCGAAATGGAGGATTATGAACATAGACAAAGGCGCGACAAACCATGACAAGCCACTGCTCGGAGGCTCTTAAGTGCCAGTGCGGAAATCACAATTTTCCATGGCCCTAGATGCTCCCCCAGTAAATTGTTATCAAATGCATTTATGCCAGTATATATTGGGCAGGAGTTTGCTCTACGGGACTCATCGTCCATAGTCCTAGCACTAGATCGCCGAGGGCACGAGTTGCATGGGAACGATTGAAAAAATCTTTCCATTTCGCTCCAGCTCTTGATTATTCGATATTTTTCGCGGTGCCAGGGGCATTGTTGGGCCAGAGTTGTGGCAACCGGTACCCACTTGAGCCAATTCTTCGAAGCAAGGCTATTAATAGACCTTCGCAAACGAGTCCCCAAACGTCCATCTGCAATTAGCACTGTCATAATAGACGGATCAAGTGCTATTTCCGCTCCAATCAATTCCAAGCATCCACCAGGTGGGATGTTTGTGATCACCGCAAAGACAATAGCAGCCAGGGATTCTTGCAATTCAGCGTCCGGAAACTTTAAGGGAAAAAGGGAAAATAGAAATGTAGCCAGGTTCTCCTCGTAGAAACGCTTTGCGTCCTTTCCGATCTGGATTGGATAGCTTAATGTTTCCCCACAGTATTCCGGTACAGAAATCAAGAGCTCCGCTAAGGTTTTGCCGTATAGATCGAATGCAGCGAAGAATTCGGTGGAGATATCTCTCTTAAGAAATAGCGTGAAAAGTTGCTTCGGATTTCGGACTAACGACCGATAGGCGAATATGCGTTCATCGTGACTGCAGTCGGGATTGAAGATGAGATCAACGAACTTGGATTCCGCCATGACGTCACATTCAAATGTTCGTTCGGGAGTAGTGGTGTTGGGTGCAGTGAGCAATGGCTGAACAAAATGCAGAGAAGTTAAGCAGGCACGAGTGACGTCGGCATGATCCAGACTCACCCGCAATGAACGTTCTCCGAGTAAATTGATGATGTGCACCTAAGAATCTGCTGTAGCTTATAGGGAACTTATTCTTATCAATCACCAACGCTACGGCGGGGTAAGAACAACTTGCGAAATACCTACGTTGCTCAGGGCACCATAATTGAGGGATTTTATTTTTGGCGAAGGGTCGACGGGACAAGTGGCCATTGAGAGCCCTCCATCATAGGACGCTACTACATTGTCTGGGTGAAAGCGGAGAAGGCGTAGATCTTGCAATGTTTGCTGCAGGTCAGCGGATCATGTGTAGTAGGTTCGAGGCAGGCCAGATCGAGGGATAGGATTAGGATATAAGCCATAGCCGCAAGCAGCCGAATGAGTAACTGTAGCAACTGCTGGTTTGTTCTTCGCCGGTCGCAGGTGGTGACAATTCCGGAGGACAAGGGTGGCTGCTACAATCGAAGCTGCAGTGCTGCAGTGATGCCATCCCTGCATTTCAGTCTGACGACAAGCTCACTGGTTCGATCTCTATAGCAACTCATTGGTGCGTGATCTCCTTATCTTGCTGTCGTCATGTATAATTGGTACGAAAAACCGAAGAAATATCAGACTCTGGATAGCACCTGACCAAGCGTGATCTGCAACTACGGAACAAGATTCCACCATGTCTTGCGTTTGGAAACAGAATAACTTATTGGTCCAGTCACACTACACTTCTCCTGTTTGCAAAGTTCTCAACTCCACCCTCCGCCTAGCCATGGGTCTACTAGTCGATGCTACTATTCATCAGCCACCATACTCGAGTAAACATGTAGATAATAACCACACAGAACATTTGTACATAATGATTTATGCGGGTCCGCTACGCAGTTTTAGAATGTCATTATCACATTATGACATATTGTCTACTATCTACTAAGTAAATACACTGTGGATGTCAAAACTTCAATGCGCGTGTTGACGTACATCAAGTACTGTACTTCAGTCCCAAATTTATATGGAAACGTTAATTCCAGTTATTCGTTTGCGTCGACACCTCTGCACGGCATGAATATGTGGATTACCCCACGTTGGCGTACACCTGTGCCATATTCCGGGCAAAATAAGCTTCCGCACATAAATAACATAATTAAATCGGGGTTGGAGGGGGCTTGGAGGGGGCTTGGAGGAGTTGGCATGGGGTGGCCATCGACTCCTTACTCCCCGAGAGTGCTTTACTCCGGCTTTTCAGTGGGTTTCTCTCCCCCGATCAGAAACACAATAATCGCCGGCGTTCAAGAAGAGCTGTCCAAATTCAAGGCTGGAAAACATGGCCTCCAAGGACTCATTGAGTAAATCATTTCCCGTCCAACAATGATAATCTGAGGAGAATCGGTGGAATTGGTATAGAGTGATGGTTCGTTCTGGCAGGGAAGGTCCCTTCAATTCTTCGACGTGCATATGATCTAAGTTACGGTCCGCGAAGCCCAACATCTCATGGAGGTCGACGTGAAAGTGTATTTCTGCCTAAGACGAGGCACCATACTCAACATAGTTGTGATCAAATACAGAGTCCATCCGTTGACAATAGTTATAAATCCGTATTCCTTTCGGACCGCTGAACGACTACTATTGGTGCAGTTAATGTCCACGAAGGGTTGTTATATACTGCATTCAGCCGCGAAGTGGCCATAGCATTAATCCATTATATCCTCCACACTTCCACAGCCGTTTCCCCGCCACTCCCACGAAAAAACTCCCTGTGTCCAAGTTGTGGTTTTCTCACCTAGGAGTGCTTTACTTCGGCCTCACCGCCTCTAATCCTGTCCACTTCCCCTCCAATAAGAAAGGAAACCTTATATTATCCTCCCCCCCTTATCCGCCAATATAGATAACCCTCTCCTTGCCACCAATCACAACTCCCTGCCACGTATCCACAATATCGACTTGAGGGGTGAACAGTTTCGTCTCGCGGTCGTCCTCATGCTAGGGAAAAATCCGAGTGCAGCTCAAAATACCTCCAGTACATTGGATGTGTTGAAGCGCCAGGTAGAAGATGTTTGTCCTGGCCGCAAGCGGCCGATTACAACACATGACGTCAGTAAGTTAAGCACATAGCGCCACCTTGGGCAACAGTGCATTATGAGTTGTGGTACAAAGCGAAAAGTCATCGCAAAAATGCTCCTGAAAAATGGCATTCCTGTCCTTGTATATCTCTTCTATCTGTTTCGTTTGTTTTTCTTTTAAATAAATTTTCGTGCTGTTTGGTGCTGTAGGGGTGATATAGACGGAGCCTACTGCCGACCATATGCATACAATCGAGTCAGCGTTATCATGATGTTTGTGCGTATGTGCGTATCATACGTTTGCTCTGACGTTTGATTCGCTTCTCTTCTGCCTTAACCCTGCAATTACCCGCGTTAACCCAGTTCGTCCAGTTCACTCATGGGATACCTCCCATTGGTTCTCGATCTCAGTCGTGTAAATAAAATTTCCAAGACGCTGGAATGCAAACGATCACACATCCATAATTAGCCGCCCGATACGGGGCTCCAGAATGCGACCGATTGAGCACATACTGGACTCAACTTACCCATCACTCAACCGTTCAGAGTTTGTGTTTACTCAAACTAATTGTCGACAACCGTTTATTCGCTAGAAGTGTGATGTAGAACGAATTTTCTAAACACCTGTTATGGAAACACGAGACGCCGCTTTTTTCAGCCCGATTATTGTCCTCGTCGTCAGCGTATTATATTTTAAACTCTCGGATTGTTTAGAGAAACCTGTTGAAATTTCGTACGCCAAACTATTAAGACCATGTGGACAAAATTCTACATAAATACTTTGCTAACTGATTTCGCTAGTGATCTTCCGTGACTGGATACCTCAAGAAATGCCAAGCCCTCGAGTGATTATCCATTGCGCGTCTAAATGAGTGACAGTTTGTGATCGGTAACTCCGAGATCAAGTGGTCGGTGGATATCAGAGCCACGGTGACTCGACCAGTGCAGCCAGATCTCGACGTTCTTCGCCGAACTATATAGATTTAAAAGCTAAAGCCAAATATGCACATTTTGGATACGTATACACACTAGATGTGAGATATGCCAGATTCCGTTATCCGGCAAAAAGAGTGTCGGCTTGCCTGCTAAAATCTGATCTATACACTAAAATCTCGTTAAATTATTACCCAAATAGGGCCTCTGCTGAGTGTCGTATCAAGGAAACCCCCATTGTACTTAGGCGGGCTTCCTGGTGGAAAAACCAGGGGGGGGGTAACGCGCAGCATCATTCCCATGTATCATCATACCCAAAATAACCGTTTGCAATATCTCTCGGACATGCTTGTATACATTCGATTTTACATTTTGTAGAATTATGGATTAGGTTTACACAATCTCGCGTGCGGGTATGTTAAGTTTCAACCGCTGTACACGGCTGAGCGGACAATTATGCGAGGTGAATGGGAAAAGGTATGGCAGCAGGTTGTGTCCTGGAGTAGCACCCTAACTAAACATGTATCGGCATTCGACTTCTGACATATTCAGCTAGCCGACGCCCTCTCTAATCGCGCTTGACGCCGCTGACGCTGATGTAACCCCTTCTCCCCGTATTTGCCTGGAGCAACAAAAAAAAGGGCGGAGATATACTATTAACACATTAGTCATCATGTTACTGCGATAATATTACCTACCACTAACACGTTCCGGATGATCATAATCTACCACCTCCCTTGGCGAGATGTAACAGAGAACTTACATATTATCTAGTTCTCCGGGGATCTGTGCTGCAGCCTAGTCTTGAAACTTCTCGCTTTCGGGGAAACATCTTCCGCGCAAAGACGGGTTGGTGGCTGAGGATTGAGATCACATGCATTCATTTGGACGCCCGCTATCTTTTCACGGGGCAGATATACGGCTTGTAATCAGCTGTGGCCAATAGGCAGAAAAGGGATTGCTGTCCACTTGCCAGCAACGGACATCTCCGTGTTGCCATTTGCGTCCCGAGAAGGTTGCTTGTTCGGACAATAGTCCGTATATACATACATAGCGAGGATGTGAGAGTAAATACCTAACTCAAACAATGCTGGGATCTGGGCGGCCTACTCCGAGGCTACCCGATCCCACGGTTTACCTCCGACAAAGATCCCTTTCTTACAGATCCATCACTGCTATCTACAAGACAATGTGTTATCTACATGCGGGGTAATATGACGCAGTGACACTCAGTACCTTCCGCAGCCTCTTGCTGGACTTCGCTGTTATTACTATATTAAGAAATACCATTGCTTCCCCTCCCCCTCTTCCTTTCTCCCCTTTCATTCATTCTCTCTTTCGGAGTCGGTTGCTGAGGTTGAGGTTGCGGTGCTTAGGGGTTGGGTCGCAAGGTTACTAACAAAATGAGTTAGTCGACTCGTAACTAAAGTTCTGCCGTCATATCCATATCTTTTTTTCGCATCGTGCACAAGCCCGTCGGCACCATATTCTCAACTTTCCTTGGTGATCACTATCCACAACTCGCGAGTGGCAGCGAGATCCCAAATGACCTGCGATTCATGGGTCAGCTTGTGTTGCTATTCTTGGGAGGTGTTCGAAGTTCCAGCTGGAAATTGGATGTAGAGTGGTGGTGTGGTTGTACTTAGAGATAGTCGCGTCTTTTAACCTACTCCACATTACTCTACCCTTCTCGCAATATCCAGACACATCTGCTAATTGATTGTCTAAGATCTATAGCGTGGGCCGGAGGCCCTTGAAAAACATAAAAGTAATAATTCATTAAACCTTATTCATAGTAGCTCATTGCACGCGAGACGAGCCGGCTCGAGATATCACGGATGATAGAATATCACTAAGAGCATCCTACTCGTCGGATTTTCAATTCTCCGGATATCCCTGTCAATGATTAGATGGCTCTGGTAAGATCATATCTTATTGAATAGTCATCTAGTTTTGATGAGTAGTCACCAAACTATTGATATGTCGCTATTGGCGCTTATGATTGGGTGTCCGGAGACTTTAAGATCTGACGAGTAGTGCGAGAGTCTTCACCCGTGAATTCACTGTTCGCGCTGACTGTAATTGTGAAGTGTCTTGGCCTGCCTCGCCGCTCCCACCTCCACCATTGGGCTCGAGCATTATCATTCAAGAGTCTTGCGACCTGGAGCTCAAGTCAGAGCTCGTCTCGTCTTGTTTGCACCACTAAAGATCTACCTTAGTCGTTAATTGAAGCTACGATACGGTAGAAAAGCTACCGGTAGATATATGGAAAGGCTAGCGTGCGGTCAAATATTCTGTGGGGTGCGTGCGAGTCTCCATTGTGCAGCTTCGCGGGAATGCGGTTACCAGGTCGTGAGGCTTCTTCACCGTCGAGAAACCCCCTGGGGGGAGGTATCGTTGTCATGTTACGCCATGGTATAAACTGTTACATGGCTGATTACCATCAGCGCATATGAATACCATATGCTCCACAGTCCAGTAAGCGTTACAAAAGGCTGACGATCGATTTATGCAACACGCAGGCCAACCGGGCTTCTTCGGAAAATGCCCGCGCTAAGAGCGGCAGGCCCGTTTCAAACACTGCAGCAACCTTGAAAATAGCTTTGCACGGCCCACAAAGACAGTTGTGTTAATAGTACGAATAAAGTACGCGACAACCCCGCGGAAACAAACCAAAAAGGCCAATATTTCGAACCTGTGGCGTTTGTAACATCAAGCAATTAGCGGTTTCGTCGTCGGTGCGGAAATCAACGCTAAGTTTGTGCGGTTCTTCGTACAGCTTCATCTGTATGCTTGAGTCCTGATGGCGATACAATACTCTATAGAGTACGTATTGCCCGGCTTATTCATGGGTAGATTGATCTACTCCATGTATCTACGTCTATTTTGGTTCAGGGTATCCTGTTCGGGTACGCACGGGTTCCCAACCGTCCGTCTCGTCCGGGCAGAGCCATGCCTGACCCTGGATTAAAATTTTCCGAGCTAGTAATGCCAGCCCGCATATACCCTGGAGCTTTCAATTTCCCGCCTCCAACCCTGTAAGTCCTTACGATCTTTACACACGATGCCAAAAGCAGAATGGTGTTGAGTGAAGGGAAAAAACAAGCCACTTATACCGACCTCACTGTAAAGCAGAACAGGGTGGGAAATGCGAATCAACGATGTGAGAGCTATGCTGACCGGAGGAAAACCTGCCGAATATGCTTTTAATCTCAATCTTACCACGTGTTTTGGGTGTGGCAGCTCACACGGCATGTTCGGCCTGGTTTCCGGCCGCAAATTTACTCACCTCATAACGGTAACCCCCGCCGGGCCATATGGATTCTAGCTTCAGCCCGGGATGCCAAAAGGCAAACAAAAGATTCACTCGGTCTGGACGCTGTGCCCCGAAAGACGCCAGTCCGGATGGACGGTTAGGAAGCATTGGTACGTAGCAAGATAATCCCTGCTCCAACAATCCCGACCCTTGCTCCAACAATCCCGACCCCTCTCTCACCAATCGTCATAACAGGCAAAACTGCGTCCTAGCACGCCCTCTTATATATACACGCCCCTGTCCTAGTAATAGGTGCTCGTCGAAAAAATCAAGTATAAGGACACCTGTAAACCTAACTCTATCATATTCCAAGGTTAGCATGGGTGCTTAAAGCAGGATGATTAGGGGTTTAGGTGTCCCCATAATAGATTTTTCGACGAGTTCATAGGCTCCCGAATTTCAACCCTAGTTTGCGGTCGATTACTGGAAATCGTTGGGAAACTTTCAGTCTGATGGTGAAGGCTTTGGGAATGGCATTAGACTAACACGGAACATGAGGGAAACTCGAGATAAGAGACCATTAGAACGCCCTCACCCCAACAATCATATTCCACTGTTGGAGTCGTGATGCGGCGATATTCCTGACTGACACAACACACTCTCTAGATCTCTCCCGTAGTAACCAGGCAATTCATCATTACCCGTAATATGCTCTGCCGGTGATAGAACATAGATGCAAAAGAAATCTTTACCAGTGATGTCGAATCCTGCCAGCGGTCCATGCGTATCCAATTTTCCAACTCCCTCCCCCGGGCATGCGCATCTTCACAACAAAACCCCCATCCTCCACCAATTTTTCTAACACACCTCCTTGCGTACACACTGTGACGCTCTCCTCCTTAGATCCTCCCCGCCCGCAACCCTTCGCTTCAAATACCCATAATACTTCGATCTCCCAGCTGTTAGCATCCTTTCTCTCCTCAGGGGTTCGCAAACATACCTTCTACAATCCCCCTCGTCGTATCCATGAAAATAATACCTCCCACTTCCATCACATGTTCTGTCTGCCCACAATCTATTTCGATCAACCTCTTTCCCCTCACTTTTCTAACGGGAGATGTACATATTATCCATCCCTCTTCCCATCTGCACGCGCGCCCACAGCGCAAACTTGCTGTCCCGGGAGAAGGAAATGTACTGCGCGTTAGCAGAGATGTAATCGGAAGGATGAGCACCGAGCGGATCGACGCCGGCTGCCATGGCTGCAGAGAATGCAGAGTCGAGAGAGCGGCGGGCAGTGCCGATTTCGGAGGGCTTGGGGACACTAACGCCGGATGGGGCGGGAGTGGCGGAAACAAGGAGGGTGAGATAGAGAAGGAGGGTTGTGGTAGTGACGGGGAAATTCATGCTGGGTGTGGTGGGTGTCTGCGTGGAGTGGAGTGAGAGTTTGGATGCCAGGCATTTTATACACAGTTCAGGCTGTGTGAGGGTTGCCGTGCGGATTTAGGCAGAGCTTCAGTAGATAGTATGACGGGGGTTGAGCTCCGGTATTGCCGTTGACGAGTAAGGCTTCACGCTAGATTGGCAGGAGTCCGGTAGCGGTAGTAAGAATTCGTCAGGTGGTGGAGTGAAACATTATTTGGACTACACTTATACTGTATCATGTACTTCTTTTACAGATATTACACCACACGAAACACATCCATCTTCGCTGTGGAAGTAGAGGATTAGCGTGAACAAAATGCTATTTCCCTGGCCAACGAGAGGAGCATCTACCTATTAGGTTACGTTGTCGCACAGGGTAATTTATATACCTCGCTTCGGCCCCAGCAGAATTTTGGCGCAGGCAGGGATGACACATTCCATATACGTCTGGAGTTGCTGGAAACAGTAAGTATGTACATCTCTTGCTTGCATATTATTGTTCTAAATGCATCATCTGTCGGGGTTGGCAGCAAACTCATTACGGTGCCCGTCCAGGGTTAATAACTACCCGAGTTTGTGAATTGGCAATAGACTGGCGTTGATAATTAGGCATTTCCATTGAACTATTTCTGCCAAGACTTATGTTGTTGCTCGCGCTAATAAATGGTGGTGTCGTAATGCACCCCTTACTTTCGTGAGCGTTAAATTGCGGTTATTAGGCGCACTGTGCGGGCTGTTAAGGAATAGCCGAGAGTGCACCATTCCATAAGATGGCGTATTGTCGCACTGTTATAGGAAATACTGTATATAAGGTCTACGTGATTGCTAGGAGAATATAGTAATCGCAATGAAGAGACTTACACACCATTTCTACTCGAGTGACCCTCTTGTGCGTGGTATGTTACTCGAGAGCTCGGCCCATACTGTACCAACCGATGAATAACAAAAGTCAGTCACCCGGTACGTAGCCTGGAAATGCTATTGTGTAATTTTCTAGTTAGTTCACGGAGAATGTCAATCCGCGGAGTGACCGGTCAGTTCACGGAGTCCCTCCCACCTTCCGTGAACCAACTAGTCACATCACGGATCCGTGAACTGACTAATACAAAATTGCACTCAACCAAAACGAATGATTACTTAGTCCACATTCATCGTGATCCCTACAATCCAATGTATCCCTCAACGTCGTGGCGCAACTACAATTACACTATGCTCCATGTCATCATTTGAAACAGTATCGTTTCCCCCCTTATTTCGTTCTTCCTCCTCATTATCCTGTTTCTCCTCATCGTCCTCTTCCTCCAGTGCACACTTCCTTTTCATTAACATCTCCCTCCTCAGTATTATCTTTGTCTTCCTCTTCCTCTTCGCTTAAGGTCCGCAGCACCGCCCAATCTCACTACTCCCAAGCATGTCCTTATGTATTTTCTCCAAGGCGTTTTGAATTATGACTTGTTGTGTGCTGTTCGAGATTGAAAGTACCGGATGGAGCTGCAGATACATCACTATTTTCCACAGTGTGCCATCATTGCAGCCATGGCAATAAAGTGTGCAGTCAACTTAAGATTTGAAACACTTGTACCGAATTGTAGGACAGTTCTCTTTACACCTAAAACATATTTGGATATGTTTAGTAGAGATTGCAGACATGCAGCTTCCAGAAGAGTAAGTTCTCGATAGCTACCCTTCTTGTATAGAGGAATCTGATGGGATATTGTCTTGGTACCGGTAAGGCGGTCCATATTCTTTGTACGATGGTATTCAGCTGGGCCGAAGGTACTTAGTTGCGCTGAATCGATTTAGCTCAATATGACTAGCTGAGTGCGCGTATATGCGCGCCTATATATGCATACAAGGCATTCAGTGAGCAGCGTTCGCAAAAGTCAGTCCCGTCCGGGGAAGACTTTGCACTGCCTCAGACTATGATTTTCCCCCTTGGGGCTTATTAGACTGCGGGTTCATGATTGAGGCCTGGCCAGGCCGCCGCTTACGTAGGCTTTCATAATGGAGGCTAGGCCGCTTAGGAACACTAACTGCGGGACTGTAGGTGTTACATATCTTGTGGCGAGTGACTCGGAGTGGCGAGTGGCGAGTGGCGAAGAGCATCAAAGTTTTCTCCGATGATCCTCTGTATATAAATCGAGTCTTTCTCCTTCTCTGCTTCTCTTCACTGTATCATAGAATCAACACACGGTTCTCCCCTAAGTACTATAGCAACAGTAGGTGTTGTATGATCCTGACCGAGCTGAGCTTCAGCTGAGCTGATGTCAAGGCACACAGCCGGTAGGGCATAAGGCACCCAACTACCTTGTATATATCTCGCGTCTTTCTCTTGCTCTCCAGTCTCTGTATCTTAACTCTATTCACACGGTTCTCCCCTTCCATATTTCAACAGTAGGTGCCGGCGGTCTTCCGAGTGATGGACACATGATGCGAGTGATGCAGTCGTGATGGAGCGATAATATCCAGTTTGTTTGTTTGTAATCATATTGCATTCGGCCGCTAGCGGCCATGGCATATCCCATACATATATCCTCCCCACTTCTGCCGTAACATAAAGAAACATAAGCAAAGTTGCGAGTCCTCTTCTCCCAAAACAAATCGCCAAAAACATAATCAACTTTTACACCCCCCCATCACTCGACTCCTCGTGATCTGAGTTCTCCGCCTCCTCCACCACTCCGCTGATTCTGCCCACATCTGTCATATTAAGAAAATCGAACACCGCACGCGTACATTTTTCTTCTGCAAAAACAAGAGACATCGGCAAACTAATTTTCGGCTTCTTCAACACCTTTTCAATCTCTTCATACCCGTCTTCCCCCTCTTGCCCGTCAACCCAAAGCCGCTGTTAGGGGTTCTCCTCTGATAGTGATAAGGGTACTTACGATGATCTGGGAAAGCACATACCATGCCGAGACATCTATGCAATCCCGTGGTGTGGCCTTTAGCGGGGTCACATCAGTCATGAGAAGATCTCAAGAGTCGGCCAGTGGCAAGGAAGGCCAGGTCCGTGTGACACTTCTTTCATTCTTGGATACTATGCGGGACATGCTTGTGGTCAAGCACGGCAGTTGATAGTCAGTGGCGAGTAAGTGGGCTCTTCACTGCATGACCGTAACAGCAGGATACCCAGTGCGGCACACCCTGGTATGCGAGAACTGTCTCTACCTAAGCATGACGTAACTGAGGGATTTATGACATTGGCCTAGCCAGAAGCAACCACTGTGCATTGATTTGCATGAGTCTGGATTGCAACGTATGATGCGTGTCATAATCTACGGTATCACAGCACGGACTGGTATCCAATCAAGCCTGAGATTAACTACCGAATACACTCAAAGATAGCGAGATGTCATAGTTAAAGTTATGGTCTGATTTATGAACTAAAATGATACGTGTCCTTTGTGGGGATGCGCGAGCACATCCGCTAGGCGCCAACAAATCAGTTGCAAGGATATCTACCGGGCATCGCCAATAAGTCCCACAGATAAGTGGCTATCATTGAGGGAATTAAATCATAGCGACGTGTCAAGGACTTTGGGCCTAAGGAAGTAGGGCACGAGCTATAAAGAGATCATGTTGGTCGGGCAATGAGAGAAGGGGTGCGGAGGGAGGAAAAGAAAAATGATACCTACCAGTGGAGAAATATCCTTATTTATTATTGCGTTTTTATGATACCTATATCTATTATCTTTATACCTAGAATCTATTAGCTTTGTGTAGCGGCAGCCCCGCACCATTGTTACCCCAAATAAGCTTATGACGATAACCTTCGAGAACAACGACGACGTTATAATATACGCCCTCGAGAAGTCTATTGCATACGCCAGAAGAACTCAGCAGATCTTCGTGGCCCAGTGCGTTTGGTGGCTAGCTTCTATTTTAGGATTGGAGCAAGGATTGATCATATATATCGATATCCTCCAAAGAGCATCCAGGGAAGCGTCGGTCGGAACTTCAGGACGAGGAGTGTCCGTAACGCCTCGGGATATTCAGGAAGATTCAAGGATACGTGCCGAATTGTCTCCGGCTATATCTAAGGACCATAGGATCAATTCTAATCAGCGAGAGAAGATATTTTCACCTATGCCCCGGATCGATCAAGAGGATCTAAGACCTTATACCGAAACCGATAATATACATCCAGATAGGATCCAGCAAGTTGGGAAAGAGACTCGCGACCTAGAAGAGGAGTATGATTCAGAGCCGGATCAGCAGTCCCGTGCTCTCAAGGGGGCAGAACAGTTCTTACCGATATCCAGGAAGGATAGGAAGGCATTCAGTGAGAAGAAAGCGAAGGATCAGTTATCACGGACGCGATCAGGGAAGATTATCGCTAAACCATTAAGCAATATGCAAAGAAAGTATCTGCAGTGGATTCCCAAGGATACGATAGTGGAATACGTTGCAAATAGGAAATAGGATCTACGGCCGTGAACCTAGGTACTTACTCAGTATCGGCAGATACATAGTAGAGTTACTTAGGGTATACACCCCCGTAACAGAATAATAAATAAACTCTATGCTCTTAGGTGTATTATACGATCGATGCCGGAGAAAGAACTCAAAGCTTATCAAGGATTACAAAAGCAAGGAGCCTTCCTTCTACGATCGCCACGATTCGGATTGGTAGTAGTCTCTACCAAATTGCCAAATCTTACAGTTACGTCACGATTTCGGGTACCAATCACAACATCCGAATATCTTAACCGTCATAAATACGTCCCTGAATATTACCAAGGACCAAATATTCAGAAGCAACAAGTTGATTATGGTGTGAAGAATTCAATTTGTGCAGATCCGACGAGAGTCATAATATTTAGACGGAATTAAATATATTATCAACGTATTTGATTTGGCCGGATATACTCCCAATCTATTTGAATACGAGCCTCTTAACATATTTGGCTCAATAGATACGATTTTATCCGAGAAACCAGAAAACGATTGGAATAATCCGATATTCCACGCAGAACCAGAAACACCAAAACCCTGGGTAGAATAATATCGGCAATCGGCCATTAACGGTGAGCTACTTACGATTGACGATCCGGTATTTAAAGACGACTGGAAAGAATATCACTCGTGGGCCAACGAGTGGGATTGTATCTGTAAAGAAGCAGATAAAACTGAATGGTGTTATTGCGAAGACAATAAATCATCGGCAAAATGCAGCCAGTGGTAAATCTTACCTGACCTCTGATGGAGCAACTTTACGATATATTGATCATCATCACCCTGTCAATTATGATGATTCAATTACGTCAGTTTATTGAGCAATCAATGCTCATGCGATATTATACATTCTGGCAAGATAATATATGGTCGGCACCTCCGGAATGGATTCAACAATTCGAAGAATCCATCCAGGTCGCATATGCAAAAATCGATAAATATACACCTCGCGACTGGAGGATGTATAATGAAGGAAAAGATAGCGGTTATACCGACGGTTATAACCAAGGGCTCTTGGAAGGGCATGATAATGGCTGGGACGAAGCCAAAAAATATTATCAGAAAATATTCGAAAGAGAGCTTCGAAAAGCCAAGCAACAATGGAGGGACGAAGGTGCGAATGACAAGTATTTTGAGGAAATTGCAGAAGAATACGAGGAGCCAGAAGTAGATGACGAATGGTCATCATATGGACAAAAGGACAAGGACTCCAAGCAAACTGAGTATAGGGAATGGTTCGGTTAGCCTGATGATGATCTTAGGGATGCCATCGAGCGTAACCAATAGCCCGATAAAATTTGAGAGAGTGTTGTTCTAACGCAGATTATGAGATAATTGCTTTAGACGTCTAGGATGTCACTTCAATGAAGTTATAAAGGATCATCAGTTGACGTTAAAGACCATGGTGCGAAGCTATACTGCTACCACCACCAATTCCATGGTGCGATAGTATGTTTAATACCGATGCCACCAATTCTTCGATATTACTTCGTCAATATTGCCTTCAGTTATTATTCTGGAAATTTATATCTTCGATATTATTTCGTCGATAATACCTTCATATATTACTGCGGTAATTTATATCGTCAATATTACTTTGTCGATATTACCTTCATATATTACTTCGGTAATTTATATCTTCGATATTACTTTGTCGATATTACCTTCATATATTACTTCGGTAATTTATATCTTCGATATTACTTCGTCGATATTACCTTCATATAGTACTTCGGTAATTTATATCTTCGATATTTCTTCGTAGATATTACCTTCATATATTACTTCGGTAATTTATATCTTAGATATTACTTCGTCGATATTGCCTTTATATATTACTTCGGCAATGATATATTCAATATTACGTTAGTAATTACTTCGTTACTTATATTTTATCATCAATTGGTTTTTGGTATTAAGTAATTACGATATTTTAAGAAAAAGAGTGTCTGGAAAAACACTCTATAAGGAGGGGGTAAAAGATTATTAAAAACCTTGAGGAGGTGTCGCGAGCCATCAAAAAAATGCGAGACAGAGAGCCTATATACAGTAATTAGGTTAACGGAAAGCGGACTTTAGCAAAGACCATGGGCCGTAGCAATGTGGAGGAACCCAGTAATCGGGAATCCATGTTGACTTGAGAGGGCGGTTAGTCTCTGTCGGGACATTAAGATTCAAATCACCTTCGATAAAGAGAAACGAGCACAAGCTACGTTGTCTTCAGGCATTCTCATTAACATTCGAATCACTTTCGATAAAAGAGAAAGGAGGACAACCTATGTTGTCTTCAGGTATTCTCACCTTTGACAAAGAGAAACGAGGACAAGCTACGTTGTCTTCAGGTATTCTCATTAACATTTCAATCACCTTCGATAAAGAGAAGCGAGGACAAGCTACGTTGTCTTCAGGTATTCACATCGTTGTCGAATCACCTTCGATAAAGAAAAACGAGGATAAGCTATGATTGTCTTCAGGTATGCTCATTATTATTCGAATTACCTTCGACAAGGTGAAACGAAGTTATACAAAGTATGCTTCAGGTATTCTCATTATTATTCGAATTACCTTCGACAAGGAGAAACGAAGTTATGCAAAGTATGCTTTAGAAGGGCAAGCTGTGATGTCCTTATGTATTTTGGATACTTATAGATACATTATAAACCTAAGTATTCCCTACTCAATTATTAAAAGAACTTAATTACAGTCATAATTAGGAATGTCATGATTACAATATTATAATCAAATAATAAGAATTAAGTATCCTTTACCTAATTTTGATTCGTGATTACAGTTACAATTAGTTACTACGCATTCGAAGAGACGGACATATACTACGCATTGTCCAGGTACTCTCGCATACCAGGACTTAAGATTTCATATCTTATGTAACATAGTCGAGCGAACATTATGAAATAATTTAATAAACGCCTATGTCCAGTACCTCTGGGTTCTAGTTAAATTATTATTCGATGGGACCAACACTATGGGTTGAATCTTTAGGAACATAACTTAATGATTTTTCGGGCGTGTTCTATATTGTCCTACCTGACCCTCTTGCGGGTGATACTGTCACGGCGAAGGTAGTAGATCGTATGGGACGTTTCTTAGAAACATTTTGAGATATTCCGAAAGCGTTTAGAAATGTAGTTTATATGTACCGAACGAAGTAAAATACATCGACTGGATTCATCCGTGCGTGTAAATGAAACATCGGAGTAAATGAACTACATTTCAAAGATGTTAAGAGGAGACAAAAATCCATGCAGGAGTATGGTATTTGGATAAACCTTTGGACTAAATAAGAGATTGATTATATGTATTAATGTGTACAATATGTCGACCGGCTTTGCTGCGCGCATAAAGGAAACATTAAAGTAAATGATCATGATTTTATGTACCATTGGAATTGAAGAATATTACTATAAGTTCGCAAAAAACGGCAGGAAGGTCGGGGTCACCGCTTCTAGAGAAGGGGGTGATGTCACGCTGCTGAAGTTTAAGAGGAGGAACTTAAGAGACGGGTATATTATACAACAGTTATAGAATAGTTGTTGTATAGAAAAAGCAGCGGGTTGTTAAGAGATTTAAAGGAATATGAAAGAACAAAGGATTTAATATTAATAGGGGATCATCGTAAGCGATGCTAAGCCCGTACTATTAATATTACTTGGGAATCCTTGTGATGAAGATAGGGGATCATCGCGAGCGATGCTAAGCCCGTACTATCGGAATCACTGAATAGAAAGAGAAACACACTTGTGATGTGTAGGAAAATATGGTTACTTTCTATGATGGAGCATCGTTGAGGTTACCGAGCTTAGAGAAGGGGGTGATGTTAGGGGTTCTCCTCTGATAGTGATAAGGGTACTTACGATGATCTGGGAAAGCACATACCATACCGAGACATCTATGCAATCCCGTGGTGAGGCCTTTAGCGGGGTCACATCAGTCACAAGATGATCTCAAGAGTCGGCCAGTGGCAAGGAAGGCCAGGTCCGTGAGAGACTTCTTTCATTCTTGGATACTATGTGGGACATGCTTGTGGTCAAGCACGGCAGTTGATAGTCAGTGGCGAGTAAGTGGGCTCTGCACTGCCTGACCGTAACAGCAGGATACCCAGTGCGGCATACCCCGGTATGCGAGAACTGTCTCTACCTAAGCATGACGTAACTGAGGGATTTATGACATTGGCCTAGCCAGAAGCAAGCACTGTGCATTGATTTGCATGAGTCTGGATTGCAACGTATGATGCGTGTCATAATCTACGTTATCACAGCACGGACTGGTATCCGATTAAGCCTGAGATTAACTACCGAATAAACTCAAAGATAGTGAGATGTCATAGTTAAAGTTATGGTCTGATTTATGAACTAAAATGATACGTGTCCTTTGTGGGGATGCACGAGCACATCCGCTAGGCGCCAACAAATAAGTTGCAAGGATATCTACCGGGCATCGCCAATAAGTCCCACAGATAAGTGGCTATCATTGAGGGAATTAAATCATAGCGATGTGTCAAGGACTTTGGGCCTGAGGTAGTAGGGCACGAGCTATAAAGAGATCATGTTGGTCGGGCAATGAGAGAAGGGGAGCGGAGGGAGGAAAAGAAAAACGATACCTACCAGTGGAGAACTATCCTTATTTATTATTGCGTTTTTATGATACCTATATCTATTATCTTTATACCTAGAATCTATTAGCTTTGTGTAGCGGCAGCCCCGCACCATTGTTACCCCAAATAAGCTTATGACGATAACCTTCGAGAACAATGACAACGTTATAATATACGCCCTCGAGAAGTCTATTGCATACGCCAGAAGAACTCAGCAGATCTTCGTGGCCCAGTGCGTTTGGTGGCTAGCTTCTATTTGAGGATTGGAGCAAGGATTGATCGTATATATCGATATCGTCCAAAGAGCATCCAGGGAAGCGTCGGTCGGAACTTCAGGACGAGGAGTGTCCGTAACGCCTCGGGATATTCAGGCAGATTCAAGGATATGTGCCGAATTGTCTCCGGCTATATCTAAGGACCATAGGATCAATTCTAATCAGCGAGAGAAGATATTTTCACCTACGCCCCGGATCGATCAAGAGGATCTAAGACCTTATACCGAAACCTATAATATACATCCAGATAGGATCCAGCAAGTTGGGAAAGAGACTCCCGACCTAGAAGAGGAGTATGATTCAGAGCCGGATCAGCAGTCCCGTGCTCTCAAGGGGGCAGAACAGTTCTTATCGATATCCAGAAAGGATAGGAAGGCATTCAGTAAGAAGAAAGCGAAGGATCAGTTATTACAGACGCGATCAGGGAAGATTATCGCTAAACCATTAAGCAATAAGCAAAGAAAGTATCTGCAGTGGATTCCCAAGGATACGATAGTGGAATACGTTGCAAATAGGAAATAGGATCTACGGCCGTGAACCTAGGTACTTACTCAGTATTGGCGGATACATAGTAGAGTTACGTAGGGTATACACCCCGGTAACAGCCGCCTCTGTTCTCGTTTCCATCTTTTACACCACTTGAAAAGGTCGTCTCTTGTCTGATATTCATGCCCACACCACCAGCATCTCATATCTCTTCTTTTTCCGATGCGCATTAAGTATTTCCCCCAAAGAGCATGTCCTGTCTTGAGTTGATAAAACCTCGCCGCAATCGATTTTTGGAATTTCATCACCGCACTGTTACCCCCCCTCTTCACCAAATCATACCGATAACTGTGCTTCTATTTCTTTCCCATCTCCTTTATTCCTTTCTTACTTTCTTCCCATTTTTCCTCCGTAAGTCTTTGGCCAATATGAGCGAAAGATATATAATTTAAATGAGGTAGCGGATTTTGTGTTTCGGTATAACTTCCGCAATGCTTATATGCCGCCTTTGTCACTTGTAGGTCCGCTTCTTTGTTGCCTTCCACACCTGTATGCGCTGGTACCCACCGGTACTCCACTTGGATATTGTTATCGGTCAACTCGCTTTCCCAATTCATCGTCCGTAACGCCAGGACTTGTCCTGGTCCTGGTTCCTCCGATTGTATTCTTCTTAAAGTTGCTTGGGAATCCGTAAAAAACGTCACTCTCCTCACTTCTTTCTTCTCGCAAATCGCATCCGCAATTTTCACTGCTTTCGACATCGCGTACATTTCCGCCTCAAACGCTTCCTTTTGTGGGCCCAGGTGCACCCTCCTCCTGTTCCATCTTCCAGTTTTTTTCCATACCACTGCGCACCCTACCCACTCATCTTCTTTTCTCGATCCATCAGTCCAAAGAACTAAGCCATCTCTCTCCTTTCTCGCCTCTTCCAACGCTTGTTCTTCTTCCTGAATTATCACTTGGCCTTTCAGCCATTTCTTCATTTCCGGCAATGTGGTCCTCTCATAAATACTGTTAGCAACGGTTCCGGGCCGTCACTTCAGGTCCGGGTCCGTATCAAAACCGAACCATTGTCAAATTGGTGGTCCGGGTCGTCAATAAACCCGAACTGCACACTCGGGTACGGTTCCATGGTAAACTCCCAACCCGTCTGAATTGGGTGGATTGTCAGCGAGTCGCCCAGCGGGTCCATCTATAGATTCATATAAGGCTCTTAAATTTGCAAGTTGTCAATAATATCTTATCAAAATCGCGTTTACAGCAACCAACAATGTGCTTTTGCTTATTGAGCAGCTTGCAATATCGAGTAATTTGGTATTTGTGTTTCACCTACGATATATGGTATTTTTGCCTAGCAAGGCGGTCAATAATATAGTTATGCACGCGAAGTTCCGCGCGATGCCATGATTACGAAATATGCAAGTCCTAAAACTGTTGACGCTCCGTTGACGCTCCTTTTCAGGATGCCGCAGGGAGCATGTCGCTGTTGTTTTTGCCAGTAAAGGCTGCCAATATCTCATAAATGGATGTCCTCAACCAATCGGAACATAACTTACACAAGATGCAAAGCTAAAAATCGTTGACGCTCCGTTGACGCTCATTTTCAGGATGCCGCAGGGACCATGTCGCTGTTGTTTTTGCCAGTAAAGGCTGCCAATATCTCATAACTGGATGTGTGACACCAATTGGAACATAACTTGCTCAAGATGCAAAGCTAAAAATCGTTGACACTCCGTTGACGCTCATTTTCAGGATGCCGCAGGGAGCATGTCGCTGTTGTTTTTGCCAGTAAAGGTTGCCAATATCTCATAAATTGATGTCTGTAACCAATCGGAAGATAACTTACTCAAGATGCAAAGCTAAAAATCGTTGACGCTCCGTTGACACTCATTTTCAGGATGCCGCAGGGAGCATGTCGCTGTTGATTTTGCCAGTAAAGGCTGCCAATATCTCATAAATGGATGTCTGCAACCAATCGGAATATAACTTACTCAAGATGCAAAGCTAAAAATCATTCACGCTCCGTTGACGCTTATGCTAAGAATGGGGCAGTGACCCTGTTGCAATCTCTTTTGCCACTAAAAGGTGCCAATACAACCGTTATGCATATCAACAGCCAAGTCAGTGGTGAATTACCATATTTGCATGACCACAAATCGTTGACGCTCCGTTGACGCTCATTTTAATGTATTGTCCATTAAACATTTGCTGTGTCCATAAGTGTTTTCATCCTGATTTGACTTTATCAGTAGTCTTTCTGCTTGATTGAGACTTGGCCCTGTGGCAAAGCCGAGTGGCGTAATCATGTTGCACTGTTCACTCTCACACGACTAAAAATGATGTATCATGCCAAAAGATTCTTTGCACCTGCTATACATCTATTTATGAACCGATATTCACAAGCTACTTCTTACCTTTCGCCAATAATACATCTCTAACTGAAACTCTCGGTCAAGCTACATAAAGCTGGTGAACCATTGACGCATTCTGTCCTACTTTTTCTTCCCTCCTTTAACTCTCCGCATTTCAACTGCATTGACCGTCACTAAAACCTTTTCAGCCTGTCTCTTTGACTTCCGTGTCGGCTGAACCAATCCGGGTACATTTGGCGCGGCGCGCACATCCTGCTGCTCTGGGCATTCCGGATCTTCGATGCCATTGTTGTGCTCTATATCGGATTCATCGGCCGCTGCGCAATCCTCTTCACTGTCATTTGGATTATCCAAATCGCCATTCCAGTTAAGCCAATCTTCGGTGTCCGAAATGCTTTCAGATGCGCTATCATCGTCGCTTTCCACTGGATGACGGTTGATTCTCCAGATTCGGCGGACATTTAAGATTTGAGTTCTTCCTCCAGGGAGGCCCTTTGCAGACAAAGCTGGTGGCAAAGGTGATCTTTCTGACAATTTAAATGCAGCCGCACCATCATGTTGAAAGAGTGACCAGGATGCTTTGACGATCTCTTCCGTGTCCGAAATGTATCCTACGGC
>Ga0307514_10000443_pt1 | contig 89363 bp, 84 predicted proteins | sample 16_EM_MG_FD_203088 | JGI IMG/M metagenome (GOLD analysis project Ga0307514, IMG submission 203088) | Populus trichocarpa ectomycorrhiza microbial communities from riparian zone in the Pacific Northwest, United States - 16_EM | ecosystem: Host-associated > Plants > Roots > Unclassified | place... | reverse complement strand
TGCTCCTCCGAGTGCTCCTCCGAGTGCTCCTCCGAGTGCTCCTCCGAGTGCTCCTCCGAGTGCTCCTCCGAGTGCTCCTCCGAGTGCTCCTCCGAGTGCTCCTCCGAGTGCTCCTCCGAGTGCTCCTGCGAAACGCAGTCGCCAGTCCTTCGTGCCGTTGAGGTACTGAAACAGGCGCTTGAGAGCTATCATATGCTCATTGCTCGGGTCATGATTGTACTGGCTGAGAACTCCGATGGTATATGCGATATCAGGCCGAGTGGCGGTCATCGCGTACATAAGGCGTCCGATCATCGATTGGTATAAGGTCGGATCACTGGCTTCTTCGTTGGGTTTCCTCTTGTGAAGCTTCATTGCCATTGGTGTGGCAACTGGTCTGGACTGGTCCATTCTGAACTTAGCCAAGATCGTCCGAATGTGGCTGTGCTGATGGATGTCGATCGTGTGATGCTCCCGATTGCGTTCGATGTTCATGCCGAGATAGAAGGAGACACTCCCGAGATCATGCATCCGGAACCTCTTCTTCATCTGGCCCTTGATCTGCCCAATCAAGTCCTCGTTAGCAATGATAAGGAGATAATCGACGTACAGAAAGACTGCGGCGACGACTATGCCGTGATCCTCCTTGTCATGGAGCACGAACAGTCCTCCGTCGACACGTGATGCCACGAATCCAATCGAGATCATGAATTTCTTAAACGTGCCGTACCAAACGTGTGAAGACTGTTTCAGGCCATAAAGAGACTTTCTCAAGCGGAGTACCATCTTCCGCGAAGTCTTTGGATCGTAGTATCGGCTCCCAGTTTGGACCAAACGAAAATATCCCTGCGGCGGGTGCATATAGATCTCTTCCTCCAAGTCAACTCCCAAGAAAGCCATGCAGACGTCCATTTGATGGATCTTGAGATCGTACTTGGCGGCGATCGCAAGTGCCAGCCTAACGTGGCCCAAGCGAGCAGTTGGTGCATACGCAACCTGGTAGTCGATCCCTTCGATTTGGTGATTTCCTCCACAGACTAGCCTGGCCTTGTACCGCTGCACATTGCCTGCTCCATCGCGCTTGATCTTGTAAACCCAGTGACTTGGCAAAGCCTTTCTCCCTTCCGGAAGCTCCACGAAATCTCCAAAGACTTGATGCTGACCAATTGCATCTAACACTTCTTTCATCGCCATATCCCATTTGTCGGCGAGCGGAGACTCGGTTGCTGCTTTGTAAGACATTTGATTGTCGATGCCATCCTCGCGATCGTGATTATTGGAGATCGTAGCTGCAGCGTAGATGGGAATCATATCCTCGAATTCCTCATCTTCGAGAGCGAATTGTACAGACTCTGCCAATGTATCCTTCCCAGAGCGGTTCCGGCGACTACCTTCGGCCGGCGGTTTCCATGCATCTCCAAGTGACGTCTCAAGGCCAGCCAATTCTCGTGACTTCTTCTTCGGCTTCGGAGGATCCGGAGGTGAATCGTCGTCCAATGGCTTCTCCGTTTGACGTTCAGTATTTCCATCTCCAGTTGGCTGGTTCTCTGTGGGTTTCGGTTTGGGTTCCTCGATGACATCACTGTAGAAGTGCTCGTTCAAGATCGCTTCATCTGCAGCATTCGGTGCTGTGTACTGCTTTCCTTTTCTGAATACCACATCTCGGGAGCGGTGAAGCGTCCTGGCCAATGGATCGTATACGAAGTACTGCATAGTCGATATGCTGTACCCAACGAATATGCCGGGAGTGGCTCTGTAATCCAGCTTCTTGCGTTTCTCTTTCGGAACGTGCACGAAAGCCAAGCATCCAACCACACGGAGATGCTTCAAAGATGGCGTCTGTTCGGATCCATACCAGGCCTTGTACAGAGTCTTACCAACCATGCAGCGTGTCGGAGTGCGGTTCTTGAGATAGACCGCCACCGAGACTGCAAACGCCCAGTACTTCTTCGAAAGTCCGGCATCGTCCAGCATGCATCGTACGCGCTCCATGATCGTGCGGTTCGTCCGTTCGACGACTCTATTAGACTGAGGAGTGTAGGGCGTAGTCGTTTTCTTTAAGATCCCTTCTGATTTTAGGTATTCTGCGAATTTCCTGGAGGTATACTCACCGCCTCCATCTGTACGAAATCGCTTCACTTGCTTGCCCGACTCCTTTTCCCTAAGAGCCTTCCATTCTCTGAATTTCTCAAGGGCTTCCGACTTGTACTTCAATATGTACTCATCCGTATGCCTTGTGGCGTCGTCGATGAAGAGCAGCATATATCGACCTCCTCCGATGGCTGTTTCCAGGGGACCGCATATGTCCGAGTGCACGAGCTGCGGAGGCTCAGTGGCGCGGGAGGTCGTGGGAGTAAAGGGCTTCCGAACAAACTTGCACTTGATGCAGCTCTCGCAATTGCACTTCCCGGTCATCGTCGGAGCGTCGGTAACGACCTTCGTCAAGATCTCCAAACCCTTGTGACCGACGTGTGCCAGGCGGCGGTGCCATAACATCCGCTTCTCTGCATCGTGCCGAGATGCATGCCCAGTCACCTTAAGTGCCAGCAGGCAGCTGTCGTTGTCGATATCAGTGTATTCGGTGGATCCCGGAGCTCGATCGACAACGCGATCCAGAAAGAATAGCCCATCGACCTGGGGTGCAGTGGCAATCAACTTGCCATGGTGATTGTAGAGGTTGAGACCGTAGTGATTCACCGGTTCGACTTTGACGTCCTTGTCCATGATCTGAGACTGTGAGATGAGGTTGAACGACCCCGGCAAATGCACCACTTCTTGAAGTATGATTGTTTCCGTCTTTCCATCTGGCAGCTGGCAAATCAACCTAACACTTCCATATCCGGATGCAAACGATGTGACCCCATTGTATCCCTTCACCTTATTTGTATTCGGAGGATATTCGGTGTAGGTGATGAACATTGATCGACGGCCGGAGATGTGAGTTGTGCATCCGCAATCGATGAACCAATCACTGGATGAAGCACTTGAGCTGGCCACCATCCAATAGTTCTCAATCGAAGTCGTGAGAGTCGAAGTGGTCTCAGTCAATGCTTTTGCTGCAGTGTCGGCAGCCTTTGGAGGATCGCCGCGTTGCTTGCTCAAGCAGTTCTCGGTGGTGTGCCCTCGCCGGTGGCAATGAAAGCACTTCCGGAAATCCTTCTCTTTCCCATCGTTGTCTCCCTTATTATCTCTCTTATCATCTCTCTTATCCCTCTTTGGACTTTTGCCGACTTTGCCACCTCTGCCGCCTCTGCCACCTTTCTTTGCAAAGAGCAGAGCTTCTGGAGCGAGCCAATTCTTTCTCTTGATTGCAGCTTCCTTTTCGACGAGCTTGGTGACGATCTCATCGGGCATGGTGGTCATCGTGGCGTTTTTGTCCATCATAAGCTCCAGGAAGACTTTCCACTCGTCGTTCCTTGGGATTCCGCGAAGGAGGTAGAAGATGTGCTCTTGCTCACTCATCTTGGTGATTGTCTTTGCAGACTCCGTATCGGCAGCATCAGTGTCAGTGGTCGATGGTGTTGTCGGTCCTGCGCAGAGATTATAATCCTTGACTTTCCGATCGATCCGCGATGCGTAGTTGTCGACATCTCCGCAGTCCTGTAGCTTGATGCTCCAAAGGTCTTCTCTAATCTCGAAGATGTTGAGCTTTAGCTTTGACTTGTAGGCTGATGCTAGCTTCTCCCAAAGCGTCTTCGCATCGTCGACGACCATATATTCCGCTTGTATCCTCGGTTCCATGCCGAGCAGGATAGTCGATCTGGCAACACCATGGCGATTCATCCAGTCTTTGAAAGCGGCCTTCTCTGTAGCAGTCGCGTTTGCTGCTGGCTCTTCCGGCTTGTCGTTGTATCCTTTGATGATGCCATACACTTGCTTCTGCTCGAGAAGTAGTGCCATCTCGGTTGCCAATTGTGCATAGTTCCTGCCATTGAACTTGGTGATGGTGATCGTAGTCGAACTCATCTTGTATCGCAATCGTCAGTTATCGTAGTCTCTCGGACTGTACGGGCGACCTCCAGCAGCCGCTGTCAGAAATACGACGGGGTGTGGGGTAATTGCTTAGCTTGTGGAGACGTTTCTCCGTGACGATGTTGACCTCCCCTCGACAAACGAAAATGGAAGTGCTGATCGTCGGTGCACTTTTTAAACACAACGGCTCATAACCTGTTATACGGTGGCGTGTGCTCGAGTAGTCGAGTGTGCGCGGGTGTATGCGAAGGTGTGTCTGTTGTATCATGTAACGAGACATGTCGCATCGACATAAGGTCGATCGATGACTAATGGTGCTAACTACAAAAGAGGCAAGTTACATCATAGTCCTTGGCATAGTGATATCCGTACTTCCAATCAGCTCAACATCCATAACCTCACCACCTACTGTCAGTGCAGGTGCGGCTACAACATCTTCAGTTTTTAGTTTATCAACTGCTGGAACCCTCAATTGAATTGTACTATACATCCAATGTCTTTCACAGAAGTAATAGTCTGCATCCCCCCATCAGGGTTCTGCCAATTCTTCAAGCCTCATCTGCTTCTGCTGAACCCTCTCCATGCGCTGCCGTACAGTATTGGAGATTGTACCAAACACCCAGGTGGGTTCGTCAACTTCGCTCAGCTTGCCCAGCTCTGTATCTTCATCATCCTCATATTCCTTATCCTCCTCACAGACCGAACTTGCAAGATTGCTCAGACTATCTCTGATTGCAACCATTGTCTCCTAAATTATTTTTCAGGCTCTCTGATTGTCAATCCCATGTATTCAGCTTTCAACATATCTTCCTGCTCTTGCTTAGTCACTGTCTCGGCGTCATCAACTCCCTTGTTTGCCACAGCAGGTAAAATCTCAACATAATCCTCAATCCATTTCGCTTTCTCTTCACTGCTTATCAAGTATGCATCTCATCGCTTCTCTGACGCAAGCATCTCTTCACATTGTGTGTCGCACAATGCCCCAAGTCCTAGGACAGTTTGTGCTTCCAAGCCTCACTTGCCATCATTTGCATGATGACGTCGTCATGTGGATCACTTGGGCAAGGATCTATGTTGGCCGACTGGATCAGGTGAAATGTTTGTTTTCAGCGTATGAACTATTTTAGTATGTGTTGACATTATTGTTGGGGGAGATGTTGGATGTTGCAAGGTATGATTCATATAAGCACATGGAATGTGTCTTTTTCGATTGTGATTGGTGGAACATGATTTCCATGTGGTGGCACGAGAATCTATTGGTGCTGCACAATCATTATTGAGCCGCAACTCCTTAATTGCTTTTGTAAATTACATCGCACTATGCCTGTTTATGCGATGTTTGTTTAACTCACTGTATACTGTCGCCACTATTCTGCAATGCTGTTCAACACCATTCTAAACACAGGTCTAAGACATCATTCTGAGACGATTGAATGTATGTCATTTCGTACTGTTACCTTGCTTGCAGACTTCCTAATCAACTCTATCCGGAATCCTGACGTCGTTCTGAGACTATTTTCTCTCAAATGAAACAGATTGGAAATACATTTTGCGCATTGTCATTCCGATACGATTGACTGTATGTCATTTCGTACTGATATCTTGCTCGGAAACCTATCTATCAGCTCCATCCCGAACCCTGACGTTGTGATGAGACTATTTTCTCTCAACCGAGACGGATGTGGTGAAACGGGGGAGCTAGCAGCCAGTGAGCCCATCAACACTCCATTGCATGTCTCGCAACATTCCAAACGGAAATCGTGAGAAAGAGCAGTTCTGGCTTGAGGAGTGTAGGAAGAGGGTGAGAAGATATGATACTACCCGGCCTTGAGGATCCACAAAATCTTGGATAGAGCTAGTGAGATCAAAAGATGGGAAAGATAGAACATGTAATTCGTTGTATGATAAGATGATACAAGATGAGATGAGAAACAGATTTTCCCGCAACACAGAATGGTACTGTATGTCATTTCGTACTGACATCTTGCTTGGAGACCCCTCCATTAGCTTCATCCAGAGTCCTGACACCATTCTGAGACAATTTTCTCCCAACTGAGACTGATTGGTAATACTATTTACATAATTGTTATTCTGAGATGATTGACTGTACATCATTTTGTACTGATAGCTTGCTTGCAGACTTCCCCATCAGCTCCATCAGGATATCCTGACATTGTTCCGATACTGATTGGTAAGATTCTCTTACTTGCAAATCTTATGTTTTGATTTCAAATCACAATAAGCCTCCATACACCCAAGTCGTGAGTTCCGAGTCTCAAAAACATCTTGGTTCATTGGTTTTGGTGGCCGTATAAAAGGAACACATTTGACAGCCTATTTTCTTCTCCTCCTTCTACATCTTCTCCTACATCTTCTCTTACAACTCCTTCTACAACATCTTCTGTTGGTATCGATATCATTTGGCTTGCACATCTGGTAATTGAATGACCTCGTCTATGCAATTCGCTTTGTGTTTTCTCGATTCTTTTGTGGTATTGGAGTCTGAAGTCATTCAATCTTCCTCACCAGGTAAAGCTAATCGCTATGTTGCCATTATTCCTGTACCAGAATTCGTATGCTGTGCAGAATCCATTGACCATCACTTACTGAATTAGTCTGTTTCAAACGATAACGTGGTGGCCACCATATCGTTGTACATCCCTTCAAATATGAGGCTATATGTCCCTGGCTGCATTATATATGTCTCGGGCAAGTTTGTCTCTCCACCTGGTGAACCCTTGGTAATGGATGCAAGTATTCATTTTCAGCGAATACACTGATCCTTCTGCCCTTATGTTTACTGATGTAGACTTTGTTAGCGTCGACTGTGGCCTCAACAATGGCCTGGATGATGTGCTTTGCCCTATGAATGTGTGTGGTCTCGTTGAGGTTGTTTACGCAGATATGCCTGATTATGGCCAGTACCGCGGATTTGACATCAAAACCGTATCATGGGTTAAGGAGCTTACTTGGACTATCGATTTGTGTGTTCGAGTTTTAGTTCCATTGCACAGATGTCTCGAGAAAACGCCCCTTCCCCAAATGAATTCTCTCAGCTCTGTCTATGGATGTTTGTTTGGTCATGACAGGATGACCGAAACTATTATTCTTGCCATGAAAGGTTTTCCCTTCTTGCCCAAATCTTTGTCCACCTCCAAATCTGTAGAAACGACTGAGCAAGGTGCGCCACCTGAAACACTATGGATGAAGATTTGGGTTACTCCCAGACCCCGACCTAAACAGATTATATCGCCGAGTCCAGCCGAACGAAACATACCTCGGCATTTAAACGTGCCCATTCGATCTGTTGCGCTAGAATGGGCACTCAAACTCAAATGACTTCTATGGTAAGTCTGATCGCAGTTGTATATCACCTTAGCTTATTAGCCTTTGCAACATCGTCATTGACTGCTCTGGAGGATGGAGGTGAGTTTCCAAATATTGCACAAGTCGAAATTCCAGTCCAAATGCCGGTGGGGCCGAGTGGTCTTACTGTGAATGACTGGCCTGAAAGAGATGATATAGACAGTGTTTCTCCAATTGGCAAGAGAGCTATGAGATTGCACAGGAATGAATAATGTGATATTGGAACGTACATCTTATTTTGTTGTTCACGATTAGTTATAATCCTATCATATATCATGTCTTCTCTCTTGGTCACGCAGTAATATATGATTCAATATTAGGAGCTACTTCTTACTTTGTTGTTTACGATTAGTTATAATCATATTATGAATCATTCGTTCTCTCTTGCTCCCACAGGAATAAACGAATCAATATTAAGATCTACTTCGCACTTTGTTGTTTACGATTAGTTATAATCGTATCAATGATGCCTTCCCTCTTGTAATGGGTAATTTCATTTCCATCAACCAACATGCCACAGGGTCCTCCTCCAATTCCACAATGCCGTGAACATAATCATCTTTGACTCCAGCACCTACTGCAGGTTTTTTCACCCATTTATCTCTGACCTGTTGAGTCTCCCAACTGGTGGGACCGTTTAAGTACAGTGAACCATAATTCCTTATTTTTACATTGGGCAATGACCAAACGTTACCCTGAATGTGGAACGGGAATGCTTAAGACTGAACGAAACTCTTTATGGTGCAGTTTCGACAGCCAGTTTCCACTACTGCAACTACATCCTTATCCACCCAATATGGATGCGTCACTATCGGAAGGCACAGCATTTGATATTTCACGAATACTGAACAATCTTTTCTGTTTCTCCACAATTGGTGTTCACGGTAGTTTTCAGAACTTGCCTTCGCCATCATACATAGTCCAATGTGGCCGACCTTATCATCGTATGTTGGATATAGAATGAGGTTAACACCTGCTCCGATGGTTCCTCAATGCCTCTGAAGATAGACACCAAATGGCAGCCAATATCGAGGTGGGCTCTTCGATTGTTCAGCAGATTGTACAGACCATGGTACACACTAATGCTTAGGTGGAAATGTGTTGTCTTCTCCGTAACCAACCTCCTGGAGTTCCTTACGCCTTAGAGCTCAACAACCAGCCTTCAACTTCTACCGAAATTGCCGCAGCTATACACACCGATTCCATCGCCAACTCTTCTCTGTGCAGCATGCATGTTTGGCGGAACCATCCTACAGCACATGAAGGAGAATTTGTGGACATACTTTCCAGTGACTATGAACCTCTTCAGTATCTGCATCTCTTTCTTCACACCTTTCTGGGATGGTCAAATAAGCTCTTCCCTAAACGTACCCAAATGAAATGCTACAGCATGCATTTGCTCCAAAACAACAACCACTTGTATTCTCTGGGCAGGCTAAATGATGAATACTTCCTCGATATATTCTCTCGAATGGAGGATGACCGTTTACAGTATAGTCTTCAAGGTTTTATCCACAGTGCTGAGGGTGTTAAAGACATAGACTACCATCTAGGTCCTGATTACATTGGTTCAAAAGGGTGGGCTTCACAGCAGGTTGCCGATTTATTGGCATTGTGTTGTGAGTATGGAAGACCAGCACTTTTCATTATTGTTACAACAAACCCGAACTGGCCTGATATATGGGAGCATTTATACCCTACGCAGAATGATTCTGATTCACCGGGAGTCGTTGCCCAGGCTTTCAAAAGGTGTTTTTCATTCTTGCTGATGGCAATCTTGTGAGCAGGCACCACTCAGTGCCTTGGGCTCCATCCGCCAACCGCTGTTACAGCAATAATATGGGCAAGATTATTTACCAAAATAAGGTTATCAAATTTCAAAAGAGATGGGTACCCCACGCCCACATAGTTTTAAAGGTTGTTGCCATCTCATTTATGTTTTTGTGGGGTCTTATATATCTTACTGATCTTGAGCTAAACAGATATATCCTGCATTACACCTTGAAATGATTGATGTTGTCATCAAAGCTGAATTGCCTAATACCGAGGAGATTTCGTCTCTGTAAGAGCAACTTTTGAAGTAAAATATGCACCATAGCGATCACCTTGCATACACAATCAGCCGCTGCTATAAGGATGTGAAGTGTCTGTATGGTTTCCGTATGCCTCTCCAACAGACTACAACGATGGATGAATCTCGAAGGGTCATCTACAGGACACACAACGTGACAGACAGCATGATAGTTTCATACATGCCATTTCTGACTGAGCTTATGGACTGTCGTGTAAATGTTGATGTGACGTTTACTGTCAGCATCTTCATGTACTTATACAAATACCGCTTTGAAGGACCTGACAACACCAGATACATGATCACCAACTACAACCAGCAGCATACCAACAAAATCAAGAACGTTGGCAACACCCCCTATGTCAGTGCATCTGAAGCAACTTGGAGAATTTTCAGCTACAAAATCTCAAGAAAGCTTCCGGCAGTGGCGTGTCTGACTGTTCACTTATCTGGAGAAAACTTTCCTCAAATGCCTAGGAAGAACGGCACTGGTTCCATGGCATCCAAACTACAGAGATATTTCGCCCGTCCGACAGCTACACAGTTTCTACTATTCAAATACACCGAATTGTATAGAAAGTACATCCACAAACCCCTTGCTGCAGCCTCCAATTCCAATTTCAATCAATGGCTAGAAGGACCATCACCTGATATCACCATTTCTCAAATAATCTCTGCCCGAGTGGGCGGAGACATTGGCAGCCGACTAACCTTTATTTCACCACAAAAAGATGAGGTTTGCTACTTACGAGCACTGCTGTTACGTAAAGCAGCATACAACCACAATGCACTCCGCACCGTTAACGATATCACTTACGACACCTTTTAAGAAGCCACTACACAGTAAGGTTTATTCGCTAACATTGATGAAGTAGAAAATTACTTGCAAGAGGCCATCGCTTTCTATTACGCCCTGTACCATTTACATTATCTTTATGCGCAACTAATAGTCGACATACCAGCACTAGCATTGGAATTGTGGGAAAAATTCAAAGATGAACATTCGGCCAACCATACAGGACGATTTGCCACAGCTGATCAAGCATACTCGGAAGTGCTGAGAGACATGGAATGTCTGCTCACCCCCTGGAGTACAAATTAATCCGATTTCAGCCTTCCGGACACCGGGTGAAGAATACACATGTGTGATATTGAACGAGAGACATTCAGTCCAAGGATTGACATCTTATCACACACTGCACTCGATATGATATCTAGGATGAATTCTTACCAACTAGCTGCTTTTGATATTCTGTAGACTGCAATAACATCGGCTTCACCGGCACAGACTGTGTTCTTTTTGGATGGCAAAGCCGACCGTGGGAATTCGTTCGGGGCTTCTGCGCTTTGCACAAGACTGCAATCTGAAAACCATGTACCAATAATCGAGGAAACAATAGCAGTCAGTGTGACGATGTATGAAAGAGGAAGAACAGCTAACTCCGCATTCGGAATGCCTATTTCTAAGGTCTTTCCATTCTTGTATCCTTAATGTCTTTCTAATTCAATGTACATTTCAAATGCAACCACCACTCCCACATCAACCTCAATTCTCAACGTGCTTTATTTCTCTCTGCTGTGGATGTTATTATCTGCGAAGAAATGCCAATGGCTCACAGATCTGTATTGGAATGTGTGAATGAACTTTTACAGGCTATTGCTGAGACAGACAAACCGTTCGGTGGTAAGATATTTATCGGGATCGGTTACTTTCTTCAAACAGCTCCCATTCTACGTCTTGTCCGCAAAACTGCGACTATCGAAACATCAATTGTTTCATCCCCTTTGTGGCCGTCCTTCTCTATCCTGCATTTGTACCACCTGATACGTAATGAATCTGACCCCCGAATACACCCAACGGTTTGATGAAATCGGTCAAGAATCTGTGACCTGGGGTTACACTGATATTTCTTGGAATATAATACCCAATGTCGATGACACAGAAGACGCCATTTATTTCCTGTACCCACCACAAATGTTAGCTGCTCCAGAGAAACATATACAAAATTCTTTCTTGAGTCCCCACAAATTCTTGGTAAATATGTTCAATGAATCCATGCTCGAGTGCCTGCCTAACGAAAAAGGTATACATTATGCCTGTATCTCTACACTACCATAATAACAACCTACAGTAACATACTATAGTCTGAATACCATCAAGGAAGATGATACTCCTGAACCTGCCAATCATCCTGCTGCCACTATGGACTTCCTTCCCCTCAAACGGGAAAGCAGTATACCGGCTCATAAGTTCAGTCTGAATGAGAGCTGCATCCGCATTATTATGAGTCATCTTGACATCAACCAGGGGCTGTTCAAGAATTGTCCAGTATTAGTTGAACAATTGCACGAACGGGTGTCTAAAATTCGTCTGATTGACACCTCTTCACCACAACAAACTTTCTGCATTCCTCATACAACTTTCGTAATCCAGTGAAGAAATTGCCCATGAACAATTCAACGTTGTCAATTTCCCTTGAGACTAGCATCCGCCCCTACACTCAACACCTGCTAATGACTAACATTACAAAACTTGTCCTCGACCTCCGAACTAATGTGTTTTCTCATGGTCAGCTCAATTGCATCGTAACACGAGTCACACAAAGAAATGCATGTGAGACGCTGACGGGGAAGGACAATGACACCGGAGCAGCCAACAATATTGTCTATCAATAGGTTTTACTGCCTATATATGATGTAATAGTTTGTTATGCAATTTGGCAACTTGCTCTGAAGTAAGTCCATGATAGTAAATTTTCTTCATACTTTCACCAGTCAAGATGGTGTAGTGATTTGCACTCTGATTACATCGTATATACTTATACTTCCTCGGAGTGAATTCCATAGATCCTGCACTTCATCAATGATGATGATGATTACCTGAGCTGTATGATAGCAGCTTACTCCTCACCTGATTGGCCACCTTTTTTGCTATCATTAATATCATGTAACTAGCCACATATGGCTACAAACACTTAACAAATCTACCGAATTTGACAATTAACCATGATTGGAGTGGCGCTGGTTTAAATCCTGAGGGTGGCGAAGCCATTACCATAACCTGTACACAATATGGAGGATGGCTACCTCATTGATGTTAACGTTGGTACGTGTGATCAACTTGAACAACGCAAAATCTGTATTTTAGCTGTCACTAAAAGGGAACAGTGATGCCTACTGTACAATATGACTTGATTGTTAGCATCAGTATCGTGTAATATCCCAGGAAATTTAGAAGACAAACATCATCAGATGTTCTTTCACTCTAAGATTATGCTGTGTGTATCTGACAACGATGAGATTCCGGCTATCATACACCACTATTTATCCCGGTAAACAATCAACCAACATTGGACAGACTTACTGCACATTCCCGCATAGTGCACAATCCTTGCAACGAGCAGCCATAGGCAGCAGGATTCATCTTGAGTAGAACGTATATGTTGGCAGTTCCTCATTTCATTCAGACTTGAAGCTAAGTATCTATTCCATAGGACTTCCCACTTTTTTTCATTAACACCTTTCTTTCCTATTCCATACCAGCAAACCATGGCTACAAAAATACCCCAGCAAGGTGAGAGCGGATTCGAATCAAGCCGATTGAGGGGCAAATTATCCAAGGAGTCACTCGCTGGCACACTCCAATAACGCCAATACCAGTTCGTCCACCGCTACCCTGCTCATGTAGCCACCGAAAGCATGACCCAGGATGCACATGTCACAATTGTCTGTATGACTGGAAGCAGCAAGATTGAGAAGCAGCATACAATTGGATGTAGGTAGAGACTTATCACTTTAAACAGCTATCAACTGACCATATAACGCCTTGCAGGTAAATATAGTGATCTATGTTTTCAATTTATTGCTACCCAGACCCAGAAACCTCCATGATCTACCTAGGAATTTGTGTCTACAGTCGGCAACATCACTCATTCTGATGCGGTCGTCTCTGGGATTATAGCGGACAAATCTTTTGATACGCATCCCCAAGAGTCGACACAACTGACTTCAATAAATGTATGGGAGAGTATGGAACCGTATATAGTAGATGTAGTAGCTAAATCTCATTTGTATAAACAGCAACTGCATTCTTCTATAGTTTCAAAGTGTCTGCTACTAGGGGAATGCTTAGAGGTCGGGCACAGCTGGAATAGTCCATCATCTGCCTGGCGTTACATTTGGCCAAAATGGTCATAGGAGGCTTTCGCATTCTACAATGGAAGAAACACAATACCTGAGCACGTGTCCTCGCACTGAATTTTGAGAAGCGATGCAGTGGCAAGTCAAATTTCCTGCACACAGAAAGGTGAAGACTGCAATAGAAAGACACCCTGCTATACCTTGGGAAAACCACACAGACGGAAGTCTTCCTTGCCAATATGACATACCAATAACTCCGCAGAAATGCTAGAGGGGCAATGGAACAGGTGCACCTTCACCGGACCAACACAGACCACCAATGCCAGCACCGATGCCACCTCTACCCGGAATGCCACCTGTACTGCACAGTTTCAATGAGGGATCTGAATGTTCCCAAATTGGCAATTTGCCACCTGGATATGCATATTCAGATGCTCTTCTACCAAACCTTCAATTTTCAAATTTTGATGCATGCTCCAAGGATAGCAAGCAGGATAACGCTTTATTCCAGATTTGCTGACTAATGAAGAAATATCCACCAGTTCATATACTATCTGGTGCGTGTTAATGTGGCTGACATCCAATCTTTCTGATGAGAGCACTCTATTGAGCGAATCGAAAAGTGAAGAAAGGATTGATAGAACAGCATGGGATTTTTGAGTGTATAATTATTTACAATTAGCATATACTTTAAAGTATACTGTAAAAGACATATTTATATGAAGTATTAAAGAACAATGTAGTGATCAAGAGGAAAGTCAAGGAAAACAATTGAAAGGCTGTGAAAACAATGTGAATGATATACTATGCCAAATCAAATGATTGCATATTTGGAATACGCCTATCCCACACTGTGCATCTATAGAGCATCAACAATTTAAGTTTTTGTAAGTCAGGTAACTAAAAATCGATTTGGTTGTGGTTATACAACATCAAAGTATTGCCCAACTTTGTTGTTACATACCTCCCCGACAGGTTCCCTACCACATTCTGAACATGAGTGTCAATGGAGCGTCAATAAATTTTGCTCTTTCATCCTGGGTAATTTAATGGGCAATTGGTTGCAAATAATTATAAGGGAATTATTGGCCACCCTCGTAGGGAAAAGAGATAGTGATATATTTCCTTCTCCATCTTGAAACTAAGTGCCAAAAGAGCGTCAACGACTTTTGGTCTTGCATCTTCGGAAATATAAGTTGCCCTTGATCACTAACATCTATAAACAAGGAGTCGGCAGCCTATATAGACATAGTAGAAAGGGATATTCTCGCGACAATGTCCGGGACAGTAATAGATTATTTCATTTACAATGATACCACTAAGTGTTTGTAAGCCTTTAAGCATATAAAAACTGTCATTACGATTTATATAAACAGTAATGGCCACATTGCACTGGGATTAACCATGATGCAAAGCCAACAATCATTTACAATTCATTGATGCTTATGTTCAACACAGGGCAGAGAGCGTGTCGCTTTCTCAATGTGCAATCAAGGCGGCCAATGCTTCGTAGATGAATGTCTGCAACCTATCACCACTCAGAATAGCCAACATACACACCCAACACTGCCTGTTGCTCCATTGATACTCATTTTCACGATGCAGTAACGAGCATGTCTCTGTTTCTTTTGAATAATAAGGTGCCCAATACATCAAAAAAAGACAGCGAGGTATAAAAGTGAATATTTTGGGATCAGTAGTAGCATATTTGAATGTGACAATACATAGTGAAATTAAAAACATAGAACCGGATATTGGAACCTACGGGTCTACACAAACCAAATAGCACACACTGGTTGATGGGTACTGGTCCAGGTTTCGCCTGCTATGAAGCAGCTGGTCAGGTGTTTGGATAGGTCTGCAACTGAATCAACCTATGTTTCCAGTGTATTTCTGAAGCTCTGGCTTGTTACCTCAACCTATTGATGACACTAAAGTATCATTGTCATACCTTCAACATAATGGTACAACTGCATCTCAATTGTCTGAAAGATTACATTTGCCACCAGCTTTGTCTACAAAGGACTTCCTTAGAGGATAAACTCGACTATTAAAAGTCCGCCAAATGAACAAAATGATTGCCATCCAGCCAAAAGTGATGTGGATTGTTCACATGACACCATGTTGTACACCCAAAACTTGCTTCACTGGAATGCTAACATTGATAATCCAAATGAGAGCAAAGATGACTGGGAGGCAGACAACAAATCTGAGATAGAGCTTGACAATAGCATCGAGGATCTTGAATGCCCAGAGCAGCGTGATTGCAGTGTGGCACCAAATATTTCTGGATTGATTTGGCCAACACAGAGATCAAAGAACAAGACTGGAAAAGAGTCGATAATGGTTGATTCAATGGAAATGAGGAGGAATAATGTGAACAAGCCAACGTAGGACAGAATTCATCAATATGTTCTCACCAGGTTCTGTATGTTACCTTACTGACAACTTCATTTAGAGTTCAATTCTGGGAAAACAGTGAGCAGTCACATGTGGCTATTGCTTGATACGCAGAAGTATAGCAGGCGAAATGAATTATGTAGCAAAATGTATCAATCTTGAACGAATGAGAGTCATCAGTGCAATAATATAACTGTGGTTGGCTTTGCCAAAGGGCCAACTCTGAATCACTTTGAAAGGCAACTGATATGTTCAAATAATTATAAATACAATTATGAATAGCAGCAGATTTTAAATGGACAATACATTCAAACAAGCATCAACAGAGTGTCAATGATTATTTGACTTGTAAGTGAAGTTGTTGAAGTGTGATTCGGCTTGTGTTATGCATAACCAATATACTCGCAGCCTATATAGGGCAAAAGAAAAATTGATATGGTCACTGCCCCATTATAAACATAAGGGTTAACTGAGTGTCAACAATTTTGGGCTTTGCATCTTAACTAATCTCTGTGGCGATTGGTTGCAGACAACCATAAATGAGATATTGGCTGCCTTTAGAGGCAAATCAAATGTAATACACTCTGAGCCCCATCCTGGAAATGAGGGGTAATGGAGTGTCAACAAATTTCGGTCTTGCATCATGGGTAATCTAAGTGCTGCTTTATCGCAATGATTCATATACAATGTAATGGTGGCCTTTTTAGACGAAACTGTCCTTGACATTTATTATATCTCACAATGTTAATGAACATTAATGTAGCATTGATGATATTCTGTCATGCAGATTTGGTAATTAAGGCAATGTGTGGATACTTGAGCTCATAACTGAACTTTTGACTATCTTTATAAGCAAAAATACTAAATATACAAGGTATAACATGGATTCTAAAATTATTGATATGGCAAACTGCAAATCTCAGACAATGCAATTTTGATAAGATACTATTTTCCAACAGCAAACACAAGAGCATGATATGATTCTCCAGATGGACCTGCTGGACAACCCACTGACAACCCACTCTAGTCAGACATATTGGGAGTCGCCATCGAACATTTCACAAAGTGTTGGTTCTGTTGAATTGATGACCTCGATCGGCAATTTGTGCAAAGTTCGGTTGTAACCCTGACCTGGACACAAAGCCACTATCCATAACACTTAATAACACCATGCCCCTGGTGATGCGAAATTCTGCAATGGACTCTTCCAAGTCTTCTCTCTGAAATTGTTAGTTACACATCAGCATCACCAAAATGCATGTAAAAAATTTCTTCATTGTAATATTCTGACCATGGCTGAGTTCAAATAACAGCTCTGACAATGGCTGCAATAGCGGCCGACCTTTGACAACAACTCTGACAGTAGCTCTGACAACTGCTGGCAGCAGCTGAGCTCTGACAACAGCTCTGACAGCAACTAGCATAGCAGCTAAGCTCACACAACAACTCTGATAGTAGCTCTAACTGCGGCTGTGCACTGATGGTAGCTCTCTCAGAACTTGAGCCCAATTCAGCTTTTCCACAATTTGTACTCGGATATTATCTTACATCCATGTGATACAATAACCTAAATGGTCTTCTCTGGCTGTTGGATATCAATTTCCAGGTGAGGAGCCTCCCACAATGAAGTGAGATGGTGAGCTGATTGCACCACATTGAGGCCTCCTGCTGCTGAGATCTACAAGTGAACCTGGCCAGTGATTGCATGCATCATTCCATCCGAACAACAGTCATTGGAGGGCTTTGACAGAGCTGTTAATCTGAGCAGTATTGAATCTAAACGACTGAGCATCTCCTTACACCCCTAACACCATACAAGTCTATATCATGGACAATACCTCACATCTTGTAGCGCCTCTATGATTGCTACTCCTATGCTGTACTACCCAATCTCTCCTTCAGCACATTGTAGATGAGCTTGCCATTGTTGCTGTAGTTGGCCCAACACTAACATCTGAAATGCATGTGATCAGTGTGGTAGGAGTCACCAGAATATGGTCTAATAATGAAGCTTATGTGATCATCGTCTTTGCTGTAAGGCTTGATGTGGGTTTCGGCCTTGCGGCGAAGCTCAATACGGTCTTTGACTTTCTAGCTGGGTTGCTGGATCTTTTATGGGTGTGGTGGCAGCCCTTCAGGTGACTCCTGTCAATACTCATGAATTGAGTGATCGCATTGTGCAGTCATCGGTATGATTTATCTTCGTCCCTGGCGAATGTCCCAGGAGATTTGACAAGTCTTCAGCAAGCGTCTTGTTGATGTTGGTAAACTCATATTTCTCAGGTCGATGTCAGTTGCTGTCTGACACTCCATGTCAGAAACTCAATGTTAGAGACTCAATGTCAGAGACTCAATGTCAGAGACTCAATGTTAGTAATTCGATGTTAGATTCGAATTGACTAACCTGGTTTCATCTCTTTGCTATGCGTCCCACCTGGGTGTCCAATTTGGCATTGCTGTACAAAGGGATAGTGGATTTGTTGTGTTGAGTTCTGCATTCCTGGACTACTTTATGGCCTTTAGTAAATGCTGACCGACAGCTTATATCGTCTATGTTGTGGGTTGTCTTCTTCAACACAGAGATGCAGAATCCTGTCATTGATTTTGAAATGTGTATAAGCCATCTCAATGAAACTCAATCTGGTGCCATAGTGATGGCTATTTGGTGGAGATGATGGTGACTGAGTGGATATCAGGATGGTGGAGTAGATATGACAGTCATCAAGTTAACGTTGACTGATTTGAGTAAATTGGTGATAATTATATGTGTTATATACCAACCAACTACAACTACTAGTTACACTGTAACCAACCCTTGAAGGGATGACCACTCAAACACACATCTTCATGGTGATTGGAATATGGAAGTTGATCTGGTTGAGAAAGAACAACAGATGAAAGTGAGAAAGGGTGAAGGATCAGAATGCTAGTTGGTTGAGACAGGTCCAACCAGTAAGATGTAAAAATGTGGAGAGTAATTTTGAAGGCCAAACACAATAATCATTGCAGAGTGGAAGAATGTATAGTGCAGAAATACTGAGCTGTATATGGCTGAAACATTGGCTAGCACTCTTCAATTGTGGAAAGCCGCAAATGGTTCTTACTAGTAGAACTTCCCATACAAAGCAACAAGGGGGGCTAAAGAGTATGTTGGTACAACAAACATCATGAGGCTAGGCTAGAATACTAGTTTGTTTAGGGTAGGCTGAATATACAACATTGGAACACACAATGGCAGTCTCACTACAATCATGTCCAGGGGAAGTGGTACCCAATGGCAACCTTTCCCGTTGAACGATGAGGTCTGTTATTTCTAGTTCACATGGCCAGGTGTTTCCCACAAATAATGTGGTATCACTTGCCATTCCCATTCAACACATGTGTATTTTTACCCAAATTGCAGTAATCGTTCTGCATCAGATGGACTACACTTTACACTAACAAATGACATTCCCTGATTCGATGATGATACACATAGCCAATGACCTGAGACAGAGATATTCCCAAATCCTGCAGCCACAATCCATGACACTTCATGGGATCATTCTTGTGAAGATAATGACAGAGTTCCCTCTTGCATCATTTGATACACCCTAACAATATCATCTTTCGCATTCTATTGTAAATACATTTCATGGTAAAATGAAACTCAGTACCATCTCCAGACCAAGACATATTCTATCTGACACTAACACCAACAACTGTGATCAGCTTTATCAGCTCATTAAGATCATGGAAAATATAGTCAGGCTTGAAGGTGAAAGGGTGGAGAGCCCTATTCGAAATGAAGGCAAAACTACCCAGTTTTACCATAGCAACGGCCTTGCTGCACTCTGACATATCTTAGGATATCCCCCATTTAAGGAGCATCACATCTATATGCGAGTCAAATAAATGGATCCTAATGGCTATTGTAGATGTACTAAGTTCTGCACAGCTGATTGGTGGTGGAAATTGGAGGCAAGATTCCTTGTATTGTTAGCGATTGCTTCCAGAGAGAGCATGTCCAAGATACCATGGGCGAGAAAACTTGTCAGAGAATATGTCACAGAGCGTCAGAGTCAGATTTTCAGAACGAATGTGTCAGAGAGACTGACTGAGATCATGTCAGAGAGGATATCAGAGTGCGTGTCAGAGAGCATATCAGAGAGCTTGTGAGAGAGTATTGCAAAGAGCATCAGAGTCAGATTGTCAGGGATTGTTGTTGTGTTGTGTCCGCTGTGCTGAATCTCTCAATTGACCTAACACCCACTGACCCTCTCTAAGTCTAATTGACACGTACACAAGAACTAAAGTGCATGTGGCTCCGTCGCGCTCAACCTTAAATCAACTCACGTGATGACTGCAACCAAATCCGTCCCCACACTCCTCCAGGGTGGTATCACAACCGGAAGTGCTAAACTCTAATGAAAACCAATGTAGAGATTGCCTGAAGCTCCTCCCAAACAATTAACCATACCTGCACCTTCTACAAAGCTCCTCCGAAGCAGTCAACTGTACCTGAAGCTCCTCCAAACCAATTATCCTCTCGCACAACATCTCTTTCCGGCAAATTTCAAATCCAGCCAGAATAATCCACCAAACTGGGGTGACATGCCGGCAAGATTTCCTCGACCTTGGTCTTGAATTTGACTTTGAGCACTTTCTGTTTGCAAATTGTCGTATATCTTGATCCCATAGCCGTGGACAGACACAATCTGCAACCCCCAATGCATCAGCCGCGATTGTGACAGCGAGTTGTGTGCTCCTTTAATATGCACGATGTCTCTCACAACAACCTCATGATATCTGCCGTATCCTGGCAGCCGAAGCCTTAACCGTACGTTTCCATATCCGATGGCCTTGCCTGCGACCCTTCCAGCAAACTTACAAATCTCCCGCTCTTCTCTCTTGGTATACTCTGTGTACCATTCGAACTTTCGCCGATCACTGCAACTGTGAGAAGTGGTGGCACAATGCAAGTACCAGCTCTCCGTCGATGGGCTCTCTCCGTGCGTAACTGTCGTCCAATAGTTCTCAATTGATGTCGTCGTCATCGTCGTTGTGGCTGCCACTGCAGCTGTCTCTGTCTGACCTGTGCTCTCCACCAGTGCGGTGCTCAGACAATACCATGCAATGTGCCCCACCTTATAGTATCTGTAGCATTCCTGAGTATGCCTGTGGCTATACTTCTCACTCGCTGAACTAGAACCATTGCTCTCACTGCCGCTATCACGGGACTTCCAGATCATCTGAGTCTACGTTGAATTGCACATCTCGCTTGTTGGCCTCAACTTTGAGAACATGGCTGCCACCTCCAAATCGTCAACCATCCGTAATTGCACTTCATGGGCTCTCATCCTCGTCACAATCTCTTCCGGATTGTAGGTCTGGGTGTCGATCTTGTTGTACATCAACTGGGTGAAACACCTCCAATCATTATGCTCAGGTATACCCTGTATGAGGTAGTACCTGTGCTCACTCTTTGGTATCATACCGCTACCAGTCAAACTGTCCGCACAGAGGTTGAAGTAGTCCACATACCTCTGGATGTTCAATGCGTAATCCTGCACATTCTCGCTATCACCTAACCTCACAGCTGACATCTCATCTCGCAATGCCCACACATTCAGCTTCTCCTTCGATTTGTAGTCCTCCTTCAGCTGATCCCACAACCCCTTTGCATCTTTCTGAATGCCATACTGCTGCTGCAGTGACCGCTCCATCACGAGGAGAATGGTCGCCCATGCGATCCCAGGTTGCTTCCTCCATGCTTTAATCTCGGTCCCGTCATTCGCGTCCAGTGCTTCCTCTGTACCATCGACAATGCCGAGGACCTGTTTCTGCTCCAAGAGAATTTCAATTTTGAAACTCCAGCTCTTGTAGTCCATACCATCAAGCTTCTTAATTGGGATCGCTGTCGATTCGGCAATCTTCATTATGCGTCGAGTCAATCTGTACTCCTCCAAGACAAGATCAATAATGACACAATTAGAGTCAAGTTTGTCACATCAGCAAAGTGCCCGGGCTCATAAGCTGTCGTGTCGTGTCTGCTGTGCTGAATCTCTCTATTGGCCTAAAACTCACTGACTCTCTCTAAGTATAATTGACACATACACAAGAACTACAGTGCATGTGGCTCTACCACGCTCAACCGTAAACCAACCCACATGATACTCCCCTTCAAATCAGTCCCTACAATTGTGTGTCAGTCTTTCACTGTATCAGTGCCAGTGTTGACAGAATTTCTCTGGATAGTACAATCTCATTACACATTGCTAACCCATCCCAGGAATCAATTCCAGACCGATAAACAGCTGTTGCAGTTATACCTGGCGGTAACATAACTGTGCTGGATGCGCTAAGCACCAACATATCACTTGCCAAGTTCATCCCAAAAATGGCAACCTCTCTGAAGTAAACAGAGGATAATGGGAAAGGAATGGAATAATCATTTACTGAACATTCCGACCAAACCAAATGTCCACACCCATAGATTCGACTATGATGAATCCATTGAAATAGTATCACGCCCAGTAGAGAAGCCTGCGAACATCAGCATAGCAGTTCTGTGTGCACACAGTTACACTCATCACACATTTCCCCAATTCGTGTCATTGCTTGCTGACTCTCCATAGCGGAGCAATAAAAATTATGAGAAAAATACATCAGCAACAACCCTAGTTTCCGTCAGAAACACCCGGGTGTTTTGGACAGATCTGACGGCGCTGACTGAACCTTGTACCGTCTCCCGGATAATTACATGCTTTCGGTCGCCCAGGTGACGGGTCGTGTTCCATACTTACCTTCATTACTTTGCACCTAGAATGTGGTGACGTATATGCACCACCAGAACGACACCTGTGTTACACTCTTCTCAGGGGCTTCAGTTATGCTGTAGCCATTTACACAATGCCTGGCGATGTTTATGCCTTTCTTCGGCCGATAGCCACATTTCACCTCTCCACTATTGCTATATATAGAATGCCCCACTGACCTCATATGTGTCTATCTTTCAAATTTTGACACATGTTGCAATAGAGTCTTCGCTTCAGATACATTGCTCGCGTTTGCATTTCATCACCATTATCGTAATTTACTGGTCTCAAATATACAGTCTACTTTTCAGACTCTCTCGTACTATGCTCTCAGTCCTCCACATTCTGCGTCGACCCATCATCGGCTTGCGATACTTAGTCCTCCTTATCTGCATCCGCATCGTGGCCATGCTCGCACTCATAGCTGTGGACATTACTGGTTTCCAGGTCAAACCTACTATGCCCTCAGTCCTCCACATTCTGTGTTGATCCATCATCGGCTTCCGATGCTTCTTCCTCCACATCCGCATCCACATCGTCGCCATCCTCGCACTCATACCCATTGGCATCACTGGATCCCAGATCAAACCTCTCGAGTTTAGTCGCCGGCCGTCGTCACTGGCTGGTGGTGCGGATGGCATTGCGCACAGCACTTTCATCACCTTCATCTTCGTAATCGCCGCTGCCCCCTGGCATCCTGAAATCAAGTTTGTCATCGATGCAATTGTTGTCTATCGAGATGTTTCGGTCAGTGCTTCCTATCTCAGGTTCCTCAAGCGCCACTTCGGAGGTCAAATGATTAAGAGGCATAGTATTGTTAACACAAGCTGCTTCCACGCTGATGACCCGTTCCAACGCAGCAGGATGTGTTCCTGCCACCGTCATTCTTGTAATTAAAGTAGTTTGAGTGATCAGGTCTGTCCACTTTCAGCTCTGACTTGGAAGCTTTCGGATGAACGCTTCTGTTCTTTTGCCACTCCAGGAGAGCATGCTGCAAGGTGTTGCAGATAACCATGATCAGTGGCGAGGGTATATGACCGTCCTTGTCGTCAATCATGGAATTATAAAATCCATCAGCATACTAACTGCAGTTTTCGCTCAATGATGAAATTTGATATGGATAAAACACGGGATTGCTTCCACCATGAAGTAAAGTGGACTCTGGGCATTCCTTTGCAGCTTTCGACACTCTCTGCGTTTGATTTGGACAGCCTACACCACATTGCACATGCTCTGCTACAGGAAAAAGATCTTTATTGTCTGCCAGAAGGGAATCAATGAATTCCAAACGCTCTGTGTCAGATTCAAAGCAGTGGAGGTTATAAAGCGCTGCTATGTTATCCCTTGCTGATTGGATAAATTGGGATTTAACCTTATCAACTTGTACGCAAACCTAGTTCCAGTTTGAGCATGTATTATCCAACGTGGGCCATTGCTTCAGCATACCTCTTTCAAGATCTCGTTTGTGCGTGCCTCAAATGCTATGGACCAAATGTTGTCTTGCTGCATTGCAGTGTTCCAGTACATCTCTATTATCTACGAGTATGGGACATCAGCTGATGCTTTCGCAATGTGTCGCATTGCATAACTTACCGTCTCCATGTTACTTGCACTCATACACATCCATCTGTTCCACATGTAGAGCTCCAGAAGTCTGTCCTTTGCAAATACAAGACGCATCATGTCTGACTGACCAAATCAATGGATGCTGCGACTGCCGGAGACCACTGATCGAGCTGTAGACACCACCTGTGGTTGCCATTGCCAATGCCTCTATCTCTGATTCCGTTCTGGGGCTTGCTTTCGCAGTGGATTTGTAATAATCGTGCGGGCTTCTGGATTAGGATGGGGGTAGACAGGTTTTCAAGACTGCTGAGAGAAGTGGAAGTCCTAGCAATGCCGGATACAGGGCTAGATACAACGCAACGCGTTGGGTCTGTCTGTGAGGTGCCTCCGGGTGCTCGTGTACCCGGCATGGTGTTTGAAGTATTTATTGACGGTCGCTGTGCAGCGGACGGGGTGGAAGTCATGCGTTGAGTGATATCTGCAATGCGAGAATTGTTCAGCGAAGATGAAAGGTTGGAGTTCTGACCTTGGATTGAAGAGGCTACTGAACTCCCTGGTTGAGAGAAACCCCTGTCGCCAGCCGGTACGGAAATGCGGCTCTTAGCAGGGTGATGTTGAGAATTCCCCGATTACCTACACTTTTGTTGATTGTGATGATTAGCAACACTTCGAACATTTGGTATGACTGGAGACGTGTCAGGTTGAGGGCTTTAAGAAGGCCTCATCTGATATGGATGTTTGACATCAAGAGTGTAGGAATAATTTCCTCTGCATTCATATGCAATGACAGGCAAAGTAGACTTCTATTTGAGCGACCCTGGACGAATTCGACAAAAACCGGAGGCGCAGTGTAGACCTTGCTAGACTCTAAACCACGACACTACTCGGGGACGAGATCCCTTGAAAAGCATTCAATTATGGGGTTAACTGCCATCAGATTAAATTCAGATTAAACTCAGCATTGATATTCACTGTTACCGCAACATCTGAAGGTCTATTTGCACTGCGTGATGGGTATCTATAGATTCTTCGCACGATAATCATAGTATTGCACTCGTTCTTGGGACAATACTTCAGACCATCGATTGTGTATATCTTCACCGTCCCGGTGGAAATCATCCTTTGCCAGAGGTAACAGCATCGCAAAGCGAACAATAACATATTCTCCATCCTATTACATCAGTTGCGTGTGCTTTATCCACCACTAGGCGTTGGTAGCCGTGTTGGATGGTTGCACTATTGGGACAAGGTGAGAACTGCTCAGATTGCTCAGAGATGTACGAGGTCTGAGCGGTACAGGTGGTATGTGATGCTAAAACAACGCCCGGCATCGCAAACTGTCCTCACTGCGAGTACTAAATGTCATCTCAAACCTCCTTACTCATGAGGTGCCAGGTGGTTTTGCAAGATGAAGGCTGGGCCGTTTTGTATTGATTATCTAACAAAACGCACGATATGAATCAAATCCCAGGAACTGCAGTATAGATATCCCTTCTTTCCGCCTACACCTCCATTCTCTTTTCCTCCTGTGTTCAACACACCGCCAGCATCCTGAACAATCTCGACATTACCTGACTTGCACAAAACAACGTCTCTCATTCCAAAACACAGCTGATAACCTACAAAAATTTGAACGTTCACTCTGGGCTTCATTCCACTACGTTCAACTTTATCATATGGCTAACACCTTGGATGTAGATTCATTTTCAACTTGCAGCGATGGCACCAAAGGGAAGCCGCAGAAAAAATGGGAAGGCAACTGCTAGGGCAAAAATGCCAACATCGGTTATAAATCGACGCTTGTCGTTGGATGGGGATCATAGAAATGGATCCATTTGATCTGTGGACGCATACGGATATACAATTTTTGCGGCGTCAAGGATGAGAGGGCCTGGGACCTCTTTTATGATATAATCTTTTGTGATCCAGTCAGGACGCACCGCTTTGCACAATTCCAGCTGATGTGGCCGCATCGCAGGAGCAGGAGTTCACCATGTCTGTCGTGGTGGGCAGCCTTCCGCTCATATATGGGGCAAATGTTTGACGAACCCGCGACCAGATGTACAATCCGAGGTGGGATAACCCCCGTGCCTGCGGGGATCAAGTCGATGGCTCCAATCCGCCGACAACCAGCTCAGGAAAGGTTGAACGCACCGGCAGGCGCTTATCTTGGTACGGTCGCGATGATCTCAGGGCAAAGATAGAGCTGCCAAGCTGCCGGCAGTACAAGCCAGGCAGCTTCCTGGCCATTAGACCACTAAATTGGGATAAGATAATTAATGATGACAATGATGATGAGAATGCGGTGGATCCCGGAGTGCCAAGCTTTGGAAGCAGCTGTCCTCGCGACGGCAATGACAATGACGACAACGAGGGTGAGGAGGACAGGCAGGGCGGTGAGAAAGGGACCGGGAAAGGGAAGGGAAGAAAGGATGGGAAGTGGAAAGGGAAGGCGACTGAGGACGGGAATGGGAAAGGGAAGGGGAAGGGGAAGGGAAATAGCAAAGGGAAAGGTATTGTTAAACAAACGCCAGGGGGAGATGATATCTCTCGTGCCATTGCTTTTCTGTTGCAGAAGGAAATGTCAGAGGCAGACTTGGACACAGAGGGCTAACTAGAGTGGGTATATTTAGAGCCGGAAGCATTGCCTGCCGTGTCAATGTCCTCAGATGATGGTACCATCTCTACCAAGTCGGACGGTGAATATGACTCAGAACATGATCCTGATGGGATATGCGCATAGAGGATAATGTGGACGCACCAGATGGCAATGATTTAGATGGCGATGTGGATATGGAATCGGACTGTGACAATGAAGAGGAGGAAGATAAAGAGTAGGAAGATGAGGAGGAGGAGGATAAGGCTAAGGAGGATGAGGAAGAGGAGGAGAATGAGGATGAGGGTGAGGATGATGGCAAAGAACCTCTGACGATCAGCCAGGGAGATATTGTAAATACATTGCCTGACGATGTAGATACCATGGTAGACGATCAGCCAATTGTGCTATCTGAGCAAGGACAGGAGAGCCGCAAGTCTACCCCATGGCCACATCCTCCGGCGCCTGCCCCACGGCCATGAACCCCGGAGACTCATCCCCTCAGTGGGCTGAAGGATTTCGGACATCCGACTCCACAAAAACCTCGCCTGGCAGTGCCAAGTCTGCGAGAAGCTGAGGCAGCCAGGAACACCTCGGATGAGGATTTCGAACACCAGCTGCTCGGCAAATCTGCAGGTGGCAACAATCTCCCTCACATCTCTCTCCCCGATGTCCCTCTGCCTGAGGAACCCCATGATTGCTCGGTAGGTGAGGAGTGAACCAGTCCTCGCATTGCAGCCGGGGTGATGGTTGTTGCTTCTGGGTTAGGGTCGGGTTCCTGTCTTGTTCGTTTCCTTTGTTCTAATCTATTTATCTCAGGCACTGATTATTACATGTGTCGCAAGGTTTCTGGATCACTCAGGGTTTATTTTATTCATAGTATTATATGCCATTATGCATGCAGCGTTTTAGGACTCCTGGGGTGTAAGGAACCTCGTTGTGCTGGTGTTGAGGCTCAATAAATCTCTCAAGTTCGCTGAAAGTATCGTGAGCTTACACACCAGGCAGCTCAGGCCCGGCACCAACTTTCGTCTCTTTCTACACTGAATACTCCACTCCTCACCTGTTGTTGACAATGCCAGAGAAGACCCCTTTCCATTGCCCCGAATTTTCATGCTGAAAGTGGTTCACCTCAGACAGCTGGCGACTTGAACATATCATATTACACCATCCTGAACACCTTCAAGTTGCATGCCAGAAGAATCTAACTATTCGCAGTGCGCCCCGACACGTTCAACCTGCTCAGCATTTTGAATTTACCGCTAACAAAGATTCAGTCGAAGACTTGCACGTGTTTCCCTATCTGAAATACGTTGAAAACATTGCAAGCTCAGAGTCTCAACCACCGCCACCACCTCTGCCATGGACGGACCCATACTCCGGTGCTGGCGTGTGGCTAAGCGATTATGTTGCTAAGCGATGGGAATGGCACGCTACCGGTTGCATTGAGACGAACCTACAGAACAATTCCTACTACCCATTTGGTATGCGTGAAGAGTACAAATATATCCAGTGTGGGAACAAGAAGCAGGGTATGATGACGTACTAGAACAACGTGCTGAAGGAAGAAAACACTGCTCTGCGTTTCCAAATCTTCAAAAACGGAGATGGCGTCCAGCAGGTTGTGGCAAGCATGTCAGATGATTGCGCTCTCTGGAAGTGGGAACTACACACTCTCGAGGATATGAGATGGAAAGACAATCACCAACGCCCTGTCAAATACTGGAGTTGAGACATCATCAAAAGCATGAGATGGTTGATGCGGCAGCCAGCCTATGCCGAGCATCCCATTTATGCCCATTTGCATTGCTGTAAGAGCGATACTCCACCGAAACGGCTCTATACGGAATTGCACACTGCGGACTGCAGGTGGGAGACACAGGTAAGCAGTGATACTCGAGGATAATAACGTGCTTATTGAGGGTAACGCAAAGCTCAGACTGGGGGATACGTTGCTTCCCTTGATCTTGATGTCTGACGGAACACATCTCTCGAATTTTGCTGGCGACAAGACAGAGTGGCCGGTATATATCACAATGGAGAATGTATCTTCGATCATCCCCCAGATGCCCTCAACGCACACCATCATAATGGTCGCTCTCCTCCCGATTCCAATGAAGAGCTGCAATATTCATCAGAAGCGGCTTAAGGAGCAGCGGCAAACAAACCGAGAGGTGCTAAACGAAGTACTCCGGCAGGTACTCCAGCTTCTCACCTTGAAACAAAATCCTAACGCCGAGAGCGGGTATTACAACGTTTTCTGTGCAGATGGTAACTTCAGGCGTTGAAAACCGGTTTTAGCAGCATTGTTTGCAGGTTGCCCTGATTATAGTAACCTACATCATCTCAAGCAGCATGTCTGTTTTTGGTGTGAGTGTCCAAAGAATGAACTTGGAGATTATGTCCCTCCTGACAAGGAAGACCCTCGGCGGGATCACAACCTATTTAGAACGCTCAGTGATGCCAACACCAAGGAAGCCAATGCCGAACTCTCGTGGCAGCATGTTCACAGAAAATTCAACATGTTTCGACATATTCCCTGTATCATGAGCGACCTCCTCAAGCCTGACCTCCTCCATACAATGCAGATCACCATGATTGACAACCTCCACTAGTGGATTTTCGACTTCATGAAGACGCACAAACGGCTCGACAAGTACAATGCAATCTGGTTATACGTGCCTGCTTACCACGACCTTACACCAAAAAATAAGGCATATGAGGAAGTTTCTCAATGGAATGGGAAGGAGATGAAGAATATGAACTGGTACCTGTTTGGAGTTGTAACCCAGTCTCCACGAGGCGGAAGCCCCGCTCAGCGTCCCATATTCAATGACACAATTGAGTACACATGGGCATTGTTAGAATTCTATATGTATGCTAGATCCAAAGCTCACGATGATGCAACTTTGAGCTACATGGAGGACACCTTGCGTCATTTTCACACATTGGAAGATGTTTTCTTACTTGGGCGAGCCGGCAGTAAGGTGAAGGCCAAATCCAAGGCCCAGAGAACAGAACTCGTGAAGAAGCGAAAGGTAGACACCGAAACAAATGCTGACACTTGGATGCTGTCCATGAAGCGGCACGAAATGAATGCCTGGTAGGATTATATCAGCCACGAGATAGTTGTTTCCAAGGAGTTGGATGCCAACCTCACCTGTCTGAATATCCCCTTGCTGTCTCATTGGGTTGAACAGATTCGTCAATACAGAGCCTTGCAACAGTATTCTGCCGAGACACATAAAGATGCACATAAAACGAACCTCTAGGACAGTTGGAACGCCTCCAATCACAATCTCAACTACCTCCCGCAAGTAATCACCTTTCAGCGTTGCATTCTCTGCTTTGAAATCAGACAGCTCAATCCCCAAGCCCTTGCTCAGTGTCGGGAGAACAGCGCTGCTGCCTGCAAAGTTCTCCCTTCCGGTGCTGATCTGGCTGCCCCCCTGGGCTCCCAGTCATATGAGAAGCCTGAATTCATGCGACCTCAAAACCGCCGGGATGGAAAGCATCCGGACCGTATGATCAATAACTTCAGAGTATTACTCGACAATACCAAAGACGCGACGCACCGCGTGGCAATCCACAGCAGCACGCGGGAGTTTAACAAGAATAAGAGTTGTAAGAAGACATATACATCGGATGAACAACTGCACACAATGAAGGTCTGTATTTCCCATGGTATTAAGGTTCAAGTTGAGTGTTTGGATGGTGAATGCAAATCTCAGATGTGTCAATGCACAGGACCCCAGAGCTGGCGCGGAGGGGATCGACGGAATAACTGGATGTGGGTAAAGCAATGCCCGGGGAGGTGTTATGGTGGGCTGAATGGGTGTCTCCTGTGGCAACTGCAATGAGTATTCAAAATCCAACTCCTAAACGATGATGGAGCTTTTGTTGAGTACTAGTTAGCCCTGCCGCTCACCACAATACCTGAAAACTTGGGTGATTTGGATCCCATCTTGAAATTTGTACAAGTGAGAAAAGCACCGGCAGCCGTTACTTTGCAAGCTGTCAGCATGGAAAACATTGTCGGCTATCTGCAGGTCATTCCAGAGAAGGCTACAAGTAGTAAGACAGGAGATGTACGGAATGAGCGATGGATTGCCAATAGCCACATAGACCTGTCGACTTGGAATGATGTGTATAATTAGTAAAGTGAGAATTGCATTTTGCGCGTAGTTAGAAGGAACGTGAGGAGAGATTTTCGCAGCATCCCCAATCCCATTGCAATCCCAATACAAGCGTGTAACCGATGAACCCATTCTGACGTATGGTCACAGTTGGCCACAATGCTAGCGTGATTGTTAAAAATAGGAGACCAACAGAACAAGAAGAAATGTTGAAACAGCGATTAGAGAGCGATATGAAACGCGACGGGTTGAATTAATGCCGGGCATGGAGTAATCTGCCACCAGGGTGTCTATGATGGCTCTGACGGAGCTATTCCGTCTGGATGGAAATATTTTTTGCTGATGTAGAGTCTGTAGTCCGTGTGAGATATACCTGGATGACATGCCTTGCATTGTCCTGACGCCCAGCTGCCACAATCCCAAACAATACCTTCATCCATGAACACTGAGAGCAGAAGAGGTGGGGCTATGGAAGCTTGCGAACTGTCAATATTACTCAGATACCCATGCGGATTATAATATACATTGTGGTAGAAAGGTTCACCAGTTGCACCAGCTACTAGAGGGTATGTTTCATAACGATCCATGGGAATTGATTGTTACTTTTCTGAATGACATTGAAGGCCAGGAAAAGAGTTTGGATCTGATAGATGAATAATTCTCCATAATTCCTCACATTTCTGACATACGCCAGACAGTAGACAACATGATCCATGTGAAACAACAAGCCAGTACTGAGTATAAGATCATGGTGAATGTCTGATTTCCAGCACTTGCCCATCTTGTAAAAGGACATTCTAACTAATTTGAGTTCATTGAATCTGTTCCCAAATTCACAATGATTGCAAGCTACTACTTCCACACCAAAACTACACTGAAATAACTCAAGGATGTGCTTGTTGGCATCAACCACAACATCCACCTCTTCCTATCATACTGCAAGAGCCACTGTCGAAGTCAGATTCCCAAAGAATATTCCCTTCTCCACTATATCGACTGTATTAGGGAAATGTGATGAACAGATATCATTCACACCACAATATCTGAACCCGCTCAGAGAATTCTCACAAAGTATGGGAACTATTCTTCCAACAAGGTTCACTTCATTCCACAGATGTTACAATGTGGAATGTACTACATTCAAATTGAATCAAACTTTAGTATTCGACTGCATATCAATAAATCAGATCCTGTCTCGCTGAAGGCAGATATATGCGGAATATCTTTCTGGGAGATTCTGCAGCCTTCAACACACAATCACATAGTTTAATACCTCCCATCAATAGAGTTAAGTATCGGCAAACCGAACTTTGGTTGCTCAGAGTGTCAGGGAGTTGTTGGACCGGAATCCCAGAGTTTACTGGACCGATGCAGTGGCCTTCAGGTGCACCTCAGGGCACCTGGGAGCGCCGGCGACAATCCCGGGAGCACCAACCACAAGCCTGGGAGTGCCAACCACAAGCCAGGGAGCACATGAGAGCGCAGGTAACAAACCTGGAAGCACTGAGCACAAGACTTGCAGCACGGACAAGCGTGGGTGCACATTGAATCATGGTCAAGCAGTGTGGGCAAAACATCATCATCATTAAGAACACTGCTGTTGTGGCTGGATATCATAGCTACTACTTACTGTTCAACAATTTTAAAATATTCTGTATTCAGTTTGTAATTTCGTGTATGTATCTATATAGCTACCCATCTACAAACGGTATGTCTAGACTGGCTGTGGGCTGTACATAAGAGCGATTCAAGGTGCAGTGGAAGAAAATGATTGAGTAAACTCCGAAATACACTCCGAGGCTGTAATCAGGAGAATTGATAGATGGACTTGGACGCCGTGTTCGAGGGTGTTTGGAAATGCACTTGGAAACCACAATCCAGTGAACTTAGAGATTCACTCCGACGCTGTGATTGAGTGAGTTTGGAGATGCACTTGCAGCCTTTCTTCAAGCAAGATTGGAGGAGGACATTGAGGTGGATATTCTGGTGGCAATCGATGAGAGGCGCGCTGGGTGCCGAGGCTCTATTCATGGGTTGGTTCACAGAAAACCATGGCAATGTGACAAGCTGACTTTACTATTAATGCTCTTATGGAGAACTGGCCGGTGGCGGCTGATCAGTTGAGGGAGCCACACCAGCAGTTGGACCTACATTCAGTGGTCAACTTGTAATTGTGAAAAAGACAGGATGATAGGCAACTGAACATGGATACCGTACTCAGTGTATGCTGCACTTGGTGTTAGCTCATGATCATGGCATGGAGTGACACAGACAGATGTCATAATTTCATATTCTGCGATGATGATTGAGTGGTGGGGGAGAGAGGGAGAGTTGGGGGAATAAGATGAGAACGAGATGGAGGATACAAGCAGATATGTGAAATCAGAATTAGAACTGCCCTGATTGAATTTGGATGACCTGTTATCGGTTTATTACATGCCACATCAAGACTCGTATCAGCCACACTGGGGATAACAAATTTACTTCCACAGGAAATTTTCTGAACTCCCAGTTACTCATGACGATTTTCCAGATCTCCTCGGATTTCTCTACTTCTCATTGTCAACTCTACCATCAACTAAGAAGACGAAGTTAAGTCTTCCATCTCTATCCCTCCATGCAAGGATCATCAGTTACACCAAGTACAGGGTACACCATGTACTTGCATCATCTCATGATCGACTTTCTTGCGGTCCCTGCCAGTTCCTCATCTCTCAGCGGCAGTACTGAACTGTCTACATTCCTATAAGTACAAGTTAACAAATGCTTAAGATCTCACCTCCTGTTGCACATTCCTCCCGATCTACTGCCTCCATGTGCTCATCCAATCTTGATAGCTCATGCCCTCCAAGTGTATCTCCCACCACACTCAATTGCAGCTTCCAAGTGCATCTCTAAGTTCCCTCCATCTCAGCCTCCAAGTGCTGCTCCAAACTCACTCGATCACAGTAACCAAGGGCATTTCTAAGTGTACTTGATCTCGATCTCCAAGTACATCTCCAAGCTCAGTAGATCCTGGCCATTAAATGTATCTCTGTGTGCACTCTATCTCAGTCTCCAAGTGCATGTCCAAACAGACTCAACCACAGCCTCCAAATGCATCTTTACCAAGCAATGGCAGGTTTATGGAGATACAGGGGTATTATAGGTGGACGGAGTGATGGGCAGTATCTATTCGGCAGACCCGGAAGTTCATCAACATCATCTCAATTACATCTCATCTTATGATACAATGAAAATATACCCTCTATGTTGCCCAACTTTTGGTCTCACTCACTCTCTCTCAGATTTCATGGATTCACACGCTTCTGTGGATCCTCAATGCCGGCTATTATCATATCTTCTCATCCAATTCCTGCGTACCTCTTATGGCATCCGCTCTTTCTCGTGAACTCCATTTGTCTGTCGTGAGAGGTGTATTGGGGGATTGATGGTGAGCACTCTGTCTTCTAGCAGCAACATTTTACCACAATGGTCTCCAAGTGGTACATCTCTAAGTTCTATCACTGGGCATGTCCAGGTGCTCCCCTGAGTATGGTCAACTCCCATCTGCACCCAGATTGCCCGTACATATATCTCCAGGGATATTTCTATAATGCATGCGATATTATTGTGTAGCGAAACTTCTGACTGTAACAAAGATGAATATCAAAAGATGAAATACCTTGGGATTATATATGAACCACTATGGTGAAAATACAGCACCAAGTCTCCCACAGTGCTGCGCGGAGGTCTCTGCAGCTCTCGAAGTCTTGCGTAGTGCTGTTCATCAGTCTTTACTGCTGTTGAAGTCTCCCATAGAGCTGTACAGGGGTCCCAGAAGCTCTAAAATTTGGCTATCCTATGAATCAAATCTCGCAGTACCCAGAATGCACGTCCGTACCTGCAGATGCTTTCAGGAGCATCTGAGAATGCACATGCTGATTCTGAGAGAACTTTGCTTGCCTCCAGGGGGGACTGGGAGCAGCTAGCAGTACTTGGAAGCTGTGATGAGGTCCCCGAGATTATTTGTGAGGATTGAATGTTCCTTCCGGACCAATTTACATTTTGCTGATGTGAGCTGACACTGCATGACTGCAACTAACACATTTCCAGAGGGTATCAGCATATCAGAGTGTATTGATGCTCTGACATCCGATTGTTCGACATTTCCAGAAACTATCGGTGCTAGTGATAATACATAGACCTTGCGATTCTGGGTACTGTGAATTCTCCGTCAAATCATACACTGATTGAATGGCAAAACAGACACTATACGTAGCACAGTAATCCAGATGCAGTTGTAGTGGAAAAGTAATGGTCTGTGGAGAGGTGCCAAACACAAGGCAATCAACTTGAAAATAGTGTGATATATGGAGATTGAGCACCACAACATATTTGTTGTGTACATCCAGATGATGATTGCCCAACCAAGCCCCTATACCCTTTTTGTTTTAGCATTACAATAAATACAGGGGAATCAAGCACTGCTGGAAATATAATATGGCGGCCAGTACATTACGATTAATTGCTACTAGACGAGATGAAATAACTGTCGTCAGCGATTCCAAACTACACCCCAGGAACAATAATACATTGTGAGGAGCCACAAAGTATACAATGTATTGTAGATATTTCCTCAGGTCTTACACACGTGCAACTTTTTCTGAGCAGTGAATATAACCAATCCCTACTCTTCCAGTATGCATCTGTGGAATCATATAACAGGATATACTAAATGGCCTGGATATGTTGAACTTAACTGGGATTCCGATTATCCAGAGCCAGCACTTGTCAGTGCCATCTTTTGCACCTTGCCAGAGCCTGAGTCCATGTCAGAGTGTAACTTATCAGTCACTACTAACACAGCCAGGATTGTCAGATTATGTTAGAGCGCACTTCTCAGAGCCATGTTGATCAGAGCCAGAATTGTCAGTGACCATGTCAGAGTAACACTTGTCAGTATCACATTATCAGAGCTAGAACTGTCATAGACTATGTCAGAGAGTACTGTCATAGTCAGGATGATCCCAGACTATGTCACAGCTACTCTTTTCACAACCAGATTAATCAGATCAGAATTGTCAGACCATATCAGAGACATGCCTATTACAGCTGAGTGGCGATAAATACCAAAAAGTGTTGTAGTACCAATTTTATGAGAAAGATATTAATCATCTCAGGATGGTTATTTGCAGCTGATATCCAGCTCAAACTGATTAATCCTCAGTACATGCAGATTGCCATTAGCTGATGAATACATCTCATGTGTCTGCATATATCACTGCAATATGCGTTTCAATTTCAACAGTAATCTTGAACATGTTTAGGTCTTGATCACATGATTATGGTGGTGCAAGTTTCTGGTGGGAGTGGTGGAAGATTAGGCAAACATTGTATATATATTTGGCTAGATGAGATTCTACAACAAAAATATAGCACATATCTTGATTAATGACATGATTGCAGTAATATAGCATACCGTTGGACCTCATGACTAGTTGTATGTGAATACCAACTTGTCAGTATCCGAATCAGTGTTAAGAATTATTTGCTCCAGTCCAGGTTTTCAGAGGTAAGATGCCATAATACCTTGAACAGAGTAACACCATAAGCGAACGGATTACAAAATCCCATAACTCACTGTAATAACCCCTGATTGTACCATGGCATGGCCATAATATTGATAATGTATTTTAGTACCACCCAGATGGCCATAGCAAATTTCGGTTGCTATATTGCCAATGATTTTACCCATGGCTATTGGTGTGGGTTTTAGGTCTGTTTGGACATTTCGGTAAATGACAAATTAGTACATCTCCGTTCATTTTAAGGAATTGACTCTGCACATTGCAGAGGTTGCTGATACAGAGATAAACTAGCCAAGCTGTTTTGTTGCCACTTACTTTAAAGACCATAGTTTTATTACTGCTAAGCATAATAGGGCAACTGTTGATCAATCTGTCAAGGATTTCTTGAATGTATTAGTAATCCGTAATGAGGTTGTAATATCAAGACAAATCTGGTCAACACTGCAGCGGACACTGTTGACACGCTACCAGTTCTGACACAATAACACTCTAAAGACCTATCTCTGATACACTGGCTGACTTACTCGCTCCAATACTATGACTCTGACACTCCCTTCCACACTCACAGACACTCTGCTTAATCTGCCCAGCGAGCATTTGGTGTTGTATGCACCATAACACTATAGTAAACATTTGTGAGCCACATTCTATTCAAGATCCCAAAGGCTCTCATCAGCATCACCCCTATGCATGTTACCAAATCCTTGTTACCCTTATGACGTCCTCTACAGCTGAATGGATTAACATTAATTTGGTACATTGTTGATTTAAGGAGCATAGAGAGTGCATTACCTTTGTTGCCTCAGTGCAGACTCCAATGATGGGCGTGTCGAAGCGCTTTTGCCCCAGTTGGCAATTTATTCGCCTTATATCCTTAGTATTTATTCTAGGCCCTATCTCAATGAATAGGAAAATATATCTGTCAAAACAATGAATGATACTACCTTCCACAGTAACTGACACTGGCAGACCAAACCTAATCATACTGAGCATGGTTTTTTCGGAGTTTACTGAAGCTTTCCCAGGGAAGACACACCAAATACCTCCACCTGAGACAGATGATGATCCGATGTGTACTCGGATCATGGCTGTGTTGTGGTTTGGAGCTCCATATTTGACTTGACTCAAGCAATATCTCTGGTACACCTGGACACTGAAAGCCAATGGAGAGAAATTGACTCTGTGGGTACATTGGCTACGTACCCAGTGGCATATCGAATATGTTAGCACTCCTTCACCTTCTCACTTTCTGCTACTCATATCAGCTTTCATATTTCACTCTGACACACATCAACTATGACATTCAACTCTGACATTGACTCTTTCTATGACAATAATACTAACTCCACCCAGTACTACCACCTTTTCAGTTACAATTGTTTTGCAATTCATAGCTCAATGAGTTCCATTGGGTGTGCCTGCATGAAGAAATCATTTATCAACCACAGGCAGGTAAGGATTATTGCCTTATCAAATCTGACAAACAATAAAAGCTTGAATCTACATTATGATTACCAAAACTCTCTCATAGTAGAACCAAGAATAAATTACGTCATCAAACATCTGTCATGGTCACGTATCTGGTGGGTTATTCAACTGTGAACACAATTCATTGGGTGATTGGTACACCATACGATGATCAATCAGTTGATTAGACATACCAAGCAGATGAGCGAATAACCAATGCTATATGTGCTGAGGGTTCTCCTAAACACTTCCTGTGAGAACATTTAACTTAATGCTAATCAAGTCTATAATACCTTAATTGAAAAGATTTCCCCATATAGACTCCAGTCTGCTGTGATTGGTTACTATAATAATATAATAATAGAAATCAGTTAATTTGTGACTATTCTATACTTTCCACATTTGGGTTTGTGCTTGTTGTCACTCTGGGTAGGTTCTGGAGTTTATGGTCTCTGTTTCAGATTTACAGTTTTAGTCTGTTTACGTTGTAAATGGGTTGTCTTGTGTTATACTTGAATGTTTGGGTTTGCCCCATTGGATTTTGGGTCGCATTCGGATAATCTCATAGTTGCAATCTTCAAAAGTTTTGCGCTGTATAGATCACCCTTACCAGTGAATGCAGTCATTTGGTCGCTCACTTTGGCTGCCGACCAGTTTGATTGCAACTTTGACAGGGGCTACGCTGACAGCAGCTACTTCAACAGCAGCCACTCTAACAGCAGCCACTCTGACAGTAGCCACTCTAACAGTAGCTACTGTGACATTAGCTATTCTGACAGCAGCCCCTCTAAATGCAGCCACTCTGACAGCAGCCACTCCGAGAGCAACTATGTAAAGACTCTGTGATAACCATGTACAGTGGACAAAAAGTCTTTACCTTTTGACTATACAAAATATCTATTTGTATGTACTCTTCATGCATATCTCCCACCAAGTACTCAACAGTCAAGGTAACAATAAGCATTGGTATTGGTACATGTTAAAACCCCATTCAAGGGACACTGTGATATTCGAATACACCAAAATCCTTAAATAGTGATAAAACTTACAACTAACTCCCAAACACATAAACAAGTGAACAAAATAAGTATGCATTAGTGCAGAGCAACAGGTAGATCCTACCAGATCTCCATGCCACCCAGTTGTAGGCTCAAGTGTGTAAGTATTATATATTCACTTTGCAGATATAAGAGACATTTACAGCACTGAATAGTGATACTTTGACACTTTCAAATTCAAATTTAGCCTAGCATGCATTTGCTGGGCTTGGCTACAGAGCTGATGCCAGGAGTAGCCTCCCAAATCTTCAGCTTATTAACCAATGGATTAATGTCAGACCAGTACTGTTTGGTTCTTTCGGACAATGGGCCTGTTGTAGTAGACATTGCAGTGTGGTATGATATACAATTTGGTGGGGAGAGAATGAATATCTATACCCTATCACAGTACAAAGTATAGTGTCTATGATGGTGCAACCACTGTACCACGTGACCTATATATATATTACCCACTCCAAACATAACGTTGCCAAGTTAAGCAGAAATACCATACTGTAAATTAAATTGAGTCCATGATATTGATTGATCTACCCAATCCCCTTGCCCACCTAGTAATCTTCAATTGATCTGTGATATTCATTCATCTATTTCAATTACATTGCCCAGTTGTCAGTAAAACATGTCAATTGACCCCAACTTGGCTCTGGCAATTACGTACAGACAGGTCACTCTGACAAGGTTGCTCTGACAAGCTTCCTCTGACAAGATCGCTCTGACAAGCTGGATCTGACAAGGTTGCTCTGACAAGGTTGCTCTGACAAGGTTGCTCTGACAAGGTTGCTCTGACAAGATCCCTAAGACAAGGACACTCTAACAAGGTTGCTCAGCCAGGTTGCTCTGACAAGTTACTGTGACAAGATGATTCTACTCTCCTAAGATGCACAGTGCGAATCCTGTATGGCAAACAGTCACTAGTAACTCAGCTGTAGATACCGGAACACTAGTGGTCATGAGCTGGATATGGGATAAGAGCAGCCCACATGGTCCAACCAATCCATTCTCAGCTGCCTTTGTACGAATATGGGGATCTAACCGCTAGACATTACAAACTAAGACCTGTGAGAATGTGCATTATTTAGTAATTGACCGGGTAAGTAACCTCGTAGATGATCTGAAATACAACAGCAAAATATAAATCAGTCCGGAAGCAACATGCAATCTTCCCAGACACTCTGGGCGACTGCACCAGTGCTTCCAAGTACTTCTAGATACTTCCAGACGCCCCTGGAGCTAAACAAAGTGCTCTCAGACTCTGCAAGAGCATTCTCACATGCTCCTGAAAGCACATGCAGTTATGGAGATGCATTCAGAATGCTATGAGATTTGACTTATGTGATAGTCAAATTCTGGAGCTCCTGGGACCTCTGAGCAAATCTGCAGGAGACATCGAGAGAACCTGACACCGCTGTGCCCCTCTTTATGAGACTCCGAGAGCAGCAGAGAGCGCTACACAGCACATCGGGAGACTTGGTGCCGGATTCTTAGAGCAGTGTTTCTTACATTACCACAAGGCATTCCGTCTTTGTTACAGTCACAAGATTCGGTATCTCATAATATGGCATGCATTATCTAAGTCTTTCTATCTATATACATACAGTCAATCTGGCCACAAATGGTAGTGAAGCATAATTGGCGGAGCACCTGGACATGCTCATTGAGAGAACTTGGAGATGCACCACTTCGAGGCTGTTGTGCTGAAACGATTGACCTCGAAGGCAGAGAGCCCACCATCAACACTCCGCTGCATCTCTTGCCATATCCAAACGGAATTGATGTCAAAGAGCATTTCTGGATTAAGGATCATAGAAATTGGGTGAGAAGATATGATACTACCCGAAGTTGAGGATCTACAAAATGTAGGCCAGAGCAAGTGAGACCAAAAGTCGGGAAAGATAAAGTGTATACTTTCAAAGTAACATAAGATGATATCAATCTACTCAAGGGTCTGCCGAATATATACTCCCCATCACTCTGTACACCTCCATTGCCCCTAGGTCAATGTACCCCCACCATTGCTCTTTGATGATGTACTTAGTGGCCGGGATCGAGCAAGTTTGAAGATTCACTTGGAGACCAAGATCCAGTGAACTCAGCGATGCACTTGGAGGCCGGGATTGAGCGAGTTTGGAGTTGCACTTGGACTCTGGGATCAATTGAACTTGGAGATGCACTTGGAGTTCAGGATAGAGCAAGTTTGGACATGCACTTTGAGATCGGGATCGAGTGAACACGGAGATGAACTTCGAGGCCGTGATCGAGCAAGTCTGGAGATTCCCTCGCTCACCATGTTCATTGGCAATCCACGTGGACGCCATGATCAAGATAACTCAGAGATTCACTTGGATGCCGTGATTGATCATGATTGGAGGAGTATGTGGAGGCGGTTGATCTGGAGCTGATTGATCTGAAGGTGGTCAATCTGGACTCAGTCAATCTGGAGGCAGTCAATCTGGAGGCAGTCAATCTGGAAGCAGTGACTATGGAGGTGGTAGACCGGGAGGCATATGCCATAGAAGATAAGACTCTATTCATTTGTTAACTCCTAATTCTGGGAATGTGGAGAATTGAGTACAATACAGTCTGCTGAGAGCTGAGAGACTGACTGGGAGCGGGAGAAAGTTGATCTTGCAATGATGCATTATGCCGTGAAGGCAGTAGTCAGGGTATACAGATCTCTGGGTTTGCAGTACTCGGTGTAAGCTGTACTGAGGGCACGCTGTACTCGGTGTATGCTGTACTGCGTGCATGCTGCACTCTGTGTTAACTCTTGATCATGGTATGGAGAGATAGAGAGGGAGGATTCAACTTCATGTTCATAAATGATAGTACAGTTGAGGATGAGAAGGAGAGAGATGGGAGGAGATGGTGCAAATCATCATTCGAAAGTAGGACTTAATAGAATTTCCTGAGTAAGTCAAGATACCATCCCTGATACAGCACGTACATGTCCCAATCTGGCGTGTAATATCACCGATACGAGGTCTTCCCAATCCAATCATCCAAGTCTTAGCCCTGGTGTCGTATATTCGCTTGTATGCTCCACATCGTTCTCATCTTCCTTCCTCATCACTTTCATTCTCATCCACCACTCTACCATCATTGCGGAACAAAAAGTTTTGTTATCCCTCTCTATCTCTCCATGCCATAATCATGAGTTGACACCGAGTAGAAGCATACACCAAGTACAATATACATTGAGTACAGTATACACCCAAGATTGTGTGTCTTGCCTTCATTTTCATGATTATGAGTTGACCCCTGAATGTAGCTTCAGCTTCCAGCAGGCCCCCCTAAACGATCGACTTGTTAGACCGAGTCTTTCTACAGTACGTCATCACATGGCTGTGGGTTAGGGCTGGCAACTACTATATAGACTACATGTTATCTTAGACTTAGACTCAATCAATCAATCATCTCAACAGGTTCGTCCCAATAGGTTATGAGCCCAGGTGTGACCATGATCCAGATACCATTCTCGACAACTATCAGGAGACAACAGTCGAATCGTGAACCTTCATACTAGTGAGGCCGCAGGGTCCCGGATGCATTGCGAACGGATCCAAGATCAGGACACCCGACGGACTCATGACAACAATTCCACAATACAAACGACTCAGATGCCTCCTCTCGACCAAATCTCACATTCAACTGCTTAGAGGCCGGCAATAGCTGCAATTGCTGCGATAGTTGCAATGGCCGCGATGACTGTGATAGCTACGATGGCCGTGATGGCGTCAGTGTTGTGTACACCAGGTATACGAGATTATGGCAACCGAACAACACGTCGACAGGTCATGCTCGGGTTCAGTACAGAGAACAGTTGCGCAGGAGTGCAGGATGAGTTCAGGTCAACATCGGCATAATCGTTATATGTTCAAAGCGATTTCAGGAATGGGTCAACCAGTGACAAAGCCAAGGAGGGATCGACATACAGTATGGTATTTGGATAGTCTTTGAGAAGTGGGTGGGTAATGGACTGCGGATACTTGGGAGATGTCGGCAGATTGAAACCCCCGGGGAGCACGGCAGTTGGTCCGCTACAGTACACTGGGTATGTAATTTAGGCAACCCGGGAGTCCGGCGGTGGCAATTGTTGCCATTCATCCAAGAAATCTGTGGACTCCTCTACTGTGAGGACGAGAAAGCTTTGTTAGCTGTACAGTATGTACCTGCACCCTAAACCTGCAATGACCACAACCCCTCCTCCATCCGGGAGGCTGCATATGGGGATCCACGATCCATGGCAATGAGTTTCCTACGGCTAGCCGAGGATGAGTGACCTATGGAGAAGGGTCTGCAATTCGAATTGCAGCTATGGAGAACCATCTCCAATATCCACATCGACACAGACACAGACACAGACACAGACACAGACACAGACACAGACACAGACACAGACACAGACACAGACACAGACACAGATACAGACACAGATACAGACACAGACACAGACTGCATTACTTGAGCATCCGCCACCATACAACAGCTTATGAGCACTTGTGTTTGAACAGGAATGATGACCAACACTTCCACTTCATTTGTCAAGTGGCAGTTAGCATTGTCACGGAGAAGGGTCTCCAATTTCGACAAGCCACCATACAGCAGGTTAGGCCAATTTCGACAAGATACCGACACAGACACACCTTCGCATACGTACGTACATATCTGCCACCGTACAACAGGTTATGAGCACTTGTGTTTAAAAGTGAAATGATGATCTTCCGCTTCGTTTATCGAGTGGATGTTAACATCACTACGAAGAAGCGTTTCCAATTTCAACCCCAAGAGAACAACCCATGATTGGGACCGAGAGGCTGCGTATGGGAATCAATGACACTCCAGCTGGTTGAAGCAGTACATTCGATACAGTACACGTCAAGTACTGCAGGTTGATATATATTTTCCAACACGATACCGATTACAATACAACAGCCTGTGTGTCACCTTCAGAGGAGTGGTGGACTGGAAGTCAAGACAGTGGAAGTAGACAGCACAATTGACTACCGAGCTTAGAAATTGGCATATGATTGACCCCTCCAATGGCCTGAGCGGGTGTCATTTGGGAGGAGCCCAGGGCATGGCATGGTTTGGCTTCTGCCTTCTGTCTTCTGTCTTCTGTCTTGTATCTTCTTGTTTTCGGTCTGTTTTTCAATAGCTTAGTGTTTGACGGACATGATAATGCCCTGGAGGAGTGTAAGACTGAGTCATGGTAGAGTATGTCATCATGTGGCTGTGGGTTAGGGCTGGCAGCTACTATATAGGCTACGTGTCATCTTACACTTACACTCAATCAATCAATTGTCTCGACAGGTTCATCACAACATGACTGCAATCTGCCAGCTAGCCATGAGAGCTTACAGGTAATGTCAGCTTGTCACATTCTGTCGTTGGTGATTCAATTAGCTGACGAATGGAATCTCACCACCCTGCGAGCTGTCCATCAACCGCCTACTAGTACACGTCCAATCCCGCTCGATCACGGCTTGAAAGGATATCTCCAAACTCCTAAGAGTGCGGCCTACAAGTTTACATGATCATGGCCTCCGAGTACATCTTCAAACTCACTCGATCAGGTTTGCAGAGTGCATTTCGAAGTTCAGTCAATCACAGTCTCGAAGTGTATCTTCAGTTTTGCTCCATTACCGCCTCAACATACATCTCCAAACTCATTGGATTACAGTCTCCAAGTTCATACAATTATGGACTCCAAGTGCAGCTCCAAACTTGCTGGATCGCAATCTTGGAGTGCATCTCTAAGTTCAGTCAATAACAACCTCCAATTGAATCTCCAAATATGCTGGATTCCCGCCTCCACGTGCATCTCCAAGCTTGCAGGGTCAAGGCCTTGGAGTGTATCTCTGAGTTCACTCCATTTTCATTTCCAGATGCACCTCGAATTGCTGTCAAGCTCCGCCTGCAGCCAGTTCCAATATACTGTGTGTAGATGTGTAGCAATATAGATACATAGATGAGAATACAAACTGCATACATCAGGTTTCAAAATTGTTGGACAATAAGTAGTAGCTGTGATTTCCAGGCGTACCTGCAACGATCTCAGAGATGGCGTTTTTTCAATACTGCTTTACAGTGATTCAAGGTGCTTTTAGGCTTGCCATTGGTGCTCCCAGACTTTTCGCCGGCGCTCCTAGGTACTCCCAGGCTTGTCATCAGCGCTCCCAAGTGTTCTCAAACTTATCACAATCACTCCCATGGTACTCCTTTACCAGTCATCACAGATCCCAGTTACTCCGAAGGCCGGCTGGAATTCCCCCCTATGTTCTGACACTCTCCTGCAATTGACGCATCTAAGTTTACACCCCACATACTTTCAGATACAGCTGGAGTCTCCCAGTGACTGAAATACATTTTGGTGATGTACCAACTCCCATATATTGGAGATTTACACCAGATATCCCACCAACTGTCAACCATGTGCAGTTGCATAATATTTTACTAATTGCAATCCAATATTCGGTATTTTGAGGCCTCCATTTTGTGCACCCTCCAGTCAGAGAAGTGGCCATTGCCTGTAGATGACCGGTGGAGAAATCTGGCTGCACTTGCCAGAGCTGACCATGTGGTAGTATTTCTGCGCCTTCAACTCACATAGCAGTGAAGACTGTTCTGGGACATATCAAGTTCCATCTGTATGGTGGGATCCAGAGAGCGATATTCCCGAGTAATAGTGGGAGATGGGTCATATAGTGTCAACCAATGTAGCAATTTGTGGGCAAGAATATAGTCGAAAAGATTGGCTGATTACAAAAACTTAATACATTTTTATAATGTCAATGCTAACATATGTAACCTATAAGACTTACTCTGAACACGGAAAAGCCCAATTTGACTTTAACTCAGACCTGGAAGACCCAATGTTCTTGGTATAACTCTGACAATTGCCTTAACTCTGACAATTGCCTTAACTCTGACAATTGCCTTAACTCTGACAATTTCCCTAACTCTGACAATGACCCTCGCCTGATACAGAATGCAACCCCACCTACGATATGGTATTACTTCAACTTTGACTTGGAAGCCTCAATGTATATGGCATAACTTTGACTCTGACAATATCCGTAACTCTAACGACCGCGCAACTCTGATACATACAGCACCATCACCTATAGTATGTCACCACATCAACCTTGACTAGGGAGAATACAGTGGATGCAGTATACCGTTGACTTGGACAATTACCATAACCCTGAACATTTGCATATCTCGGTGAACCACCCTACTCTGATGTGGGAGGTTGCCACACCAATTATATGCCATAACTTCAACTCTGACTGAGGGGAATGCAATATATATGATATAACTTTAATTCAGACAATTAACTTCACTCTGTCAATATGCTGAATTCTGACAACCACTCCACTCTGATTTGGGAATCAACCCCACTTATTGTACAGCATTACTTCAACTTTGACATGGGCAACTCAATGTACACAGTATAACTTTGACTCCTACAATCACCCTAACTTTGAAAATTAACCAAACTCTGATATTCACCCTAACTCTGACAGTCACCCTAACTCTGACAATCACCCTCACTCTGACAATCACCCCAACTCTGACAATCACCCTAACTCTAACAATCACTCTAACTCTAACAATCATCCTAACTCTGACAATCACTCTAACTCTGACAGTTATCCTAACTCTGACAATCACCCTAGCTCTGACTATCACCCTTACTCTGACAATCATTCTAACTCTCACAAGTACCCTAACACTGACAATCACACTAACTCTGACAATCACCCTAACACTGATAATTACTCTAACTGACAACTACCCTACTCTGACAACAGAAGCAACGTCACTTGTACAAAATTTACATTAACTTCGACACTGAGTACCCGACACATACAGTATAATCCCGACTCTGAGAATGCAGTTGAGCCTGACACCTGGATAGCATATCTAAGATTTTCACATGGACCATAACCCTGACATGGGAACAGAATGTGTTAGGTCTAGTTTCAACTTGGACAATGTTGGCTCTAGGTAACGGGATATTAAAATGAACTACATACTCAATTCTGACAAGCAATGGATTCTGTGTACATGCAAAGCCAATACACCCAATACAAACCTGCACAGCAATATACAAAACACAGCATTGGAAACAGAACAAAACGTGGCAGCAGCACCTCCGACCATACTAGAACATTCAAAGACAGCAGTGGCTGCACCAATCAAAATCCTGATGTCTGGTCCTTGCACAGCAGCAGCTGTAATAATCATCATAACTCTGGTGCTAGTGGCTGTGGGACTCATTTCAATAACAATAGGCATGAATGGCAGTCATGTGCACATAATAGTGGCTGGTCAGAGTGCTCGGAAAGCCACCAGATGTGTGATTCCAATGATTATGATAATCAATCGTATCTCCATGTCAAAGAACCTGCATATTGAATAACTGTAGTCTTTGTTCTGGTTTGAATAACCAAGGAGCGATTGTGACGCATCCAGCTTGACATATGTTTCTGACTGACATTATCGAGGTGAAAACAACAAGTCATTCCAGCAGCCACCAACACGTTGGTAGCAGCAGAAAGGAGTATCCCTGCTTTCGAATCAGCCTATTGCTTGTGGTGAAGACACAGTTCATCCAACAACCAGGTGGGCAGGTAGATGTAGAAATGTCCACCCCCCTATTGACTGACACCACCTGGGTGCAGTTGATTACTCTTTTACCTGGCAACCTGGAGGGGGGGGGGGGGTTCACATCCACACCCTCATCCAATATTCAACCCTCTAGGTAACAATTCCTACTCATTGCAATCACCCTGAGACACTCCTCCAGGGATCCAAGAGCAACGCGCTCAGCAGGTAAGAGTAACATTCCCTTATTGGATTTAACTTTGTGCAACCTCTTTAACTTAAGTATTACCTAGAGGCAAAAGCTGAATTGGCCCCCTATCAATACTGGCCACTGGCAATAGTGTAAGGAGAGTCATATTGTGGTGCCATATAATTGGCAGGACATGGCATGAGATCTATCATGTTACAGAATTCTGAGTGAGAACCTCTATCCACTCAATGTCAACAAAGCATTAGAGGACAATGATATGAAAGTTTATGAGAATATGAATGTTGCAATTGAGTTTGACATCTCAAATGCAGCTATCCACAAATTAAGTATTTCAATGTTTCAAACTCAATTCCCTCGTACTGACAACCAAGGTCGCAGATTGCTAATCAGCTGCTGAGAGCTCTTCGCCCAACTGGGGCATACAGGTGTGTCTGATCAGTATGACACTAGCTTTCAGATCCTTTGAAATAGTAACCACCAAATGCTAGTAACAAGGCTAATAACACCTTGATCATACTGGTATCATCATTCAGACTGCAAGAGTCAAGTTAGACTGAACACCATTAATTCAATTAATTTTGAAACAATCAATGTAGATATTAAAAAGGAACTTTATACATGGTTTACTATTGGGCATGATGGCAAAAATTGTTTTCCAGAACTCATATCTTAATTTCACGTATTGACCACAAATATTCCTCTTTACTGATTAGATGACACCAGAGTGTTTGATACTTGCCACAACTGCAGTAAAGCACTCATTGGACAACTGTGCTGGTAACAGTTCCCCCACATGGGATTTGAAGCAAATACATACCAGAGTATGTACAACACCAATTTGGACACATGTTTCTGACATCCTAGTAGGTATATATGGCCATCTATTCAAACAATGGACAAGTATTCCACAAGAGATGGAGAAAGATATGCTGGCTCTATATATAATCGGGATCAATGAAATCAATAGTTGGAATCAGGATCCACCCGTTACCGCACAGTCGCATCCGGAGATGGTAATCGACAATCAGGATGTATTGCTGCTCATGTATACTGTACATACCAGATGGATAGTTTATTAGGGGAATACAATGGATGGATAGCTGACTGAATTCATTCCACGGATAAATGGATTTAGAATCACATTTTCAAAGGGCAATCGGTAAAACACATAGATAGAGTCTGATCCGCAACCATGACCCCTGCCACACATCAGGGCGAGGATATGTGTGGACTCTGACCGCAGACTGTGGGCTCTGATATAAACAAGGCGATAGCATGAGAAGCCTCAGACAGGATCCTGGTGGTTGTATATGTGGACTTTGAAAGTGTCTGGAAAAAGGTATTCTGTGACAAGTGATCTACAATAGGCTATATGACTTACCATAACCTCCTGTAACACCACTAACATCACTAACAACACTAACACCACTAACATCACTAACAACACTAACACCACTAACACCACTAACACCACTAACACCGCTAACACCATACAATACAAACTACTCCAGAGCCATTTTCTGTATACCCCCATGATACCCTGAAAATTTACTTATAGCATGACTGAAAAATTATTGTAATTCAGCTGTAGCACATGTATGATGTACTGCAAGTTACGGAATATACAGTATATTCATCACAACTACTCAATTATTTACTACTCTGAAATCTTCTTTCATATCTATAACATGGACTCTTTTAATTGTTACATGCTCAGTTGGAGAACTCTTAAAAGTGTGCACTGTGACAAGGGAACACTCTGACAAGCACACACTCTGACAAGCCCACACTCTGACAAGCACACACTGTGATAAGCACACACTCTGACATGTAAATACTCTGACAAGTCACATCAGCAAAATGTAAATCGGTCCGGAAGCCATACACACACCTCTCAGACACTCCGGTAGCTCTCACCAGTGCTTCTAAGTACTTCCCGATTGTTCCAGCCCCCCCTGGAGCTTTCCAAAGTGCTCTCAGACTCTGCATAAGCATTCTCAGATAATTCTGAAAGCACCTGCAGTAATGGATATGCATTCAGGATGCTACAAGATTTGACTATTAGAATAGTCATATTTTCGAACTACTAAGACCTCTGCACAGGTCTTCCGAACACTTCCAGAACAGCTGAGACCTCAGCACAGGTCCGTAGAAGGCTTCAAGAGCAGCTGAGACCTGGGCACAAGCTCCACGGGAGTCTTGATGTCATATTCTCACACCAGTGGTTCCTAGCGTACCACAACCACATGGCATTTGTCTATCATATTCATCTTTATTACAGTCACAAGATTTGCTACATCATACTATGGCATGTATTATCTAACTCTCTCTATATATATACATATGAAGATACAGGGATAATGGTGATGAACTCAGCGCCAGGAAGTATATAGTTGGAAGACTCCGGGGTAGATAGCCATCATCTCATTATACACAATACACACTCTGTCTTTCCCAGTTCTTCATCTCATGTACTCTTGCTGAGCTTTCATAGATCCATGCAATTTGTATGGTTCCTGACGCACTTTTGCCAAGCGTTCACATATCCATGTGAATTGTAAGGTTAATCATGGCAAGGTATCACTTGCTATCCTTTCACCCTCATTCTATGCTCCTAGAGCCAGAACCAGTCCTTGTAACAAATTCCCTTCGGATGCCATGTGAGGTGCGGCAGAGTATTTTCGATGGGCTGTCTGCCTTCTAGCTACAGCGTTTCACCACACCATGATCAAATGAACTCAGAGATGCTCTCCAAGGCCATGATCGAACATGTTTGGAGATGCGCTTGTACAATGTAATCGCGCGAACTTGCAGGCCGTAATTGTGCGAACCTGGAGGCCATAATCATGCAACTTTGGAGATACACTTGGAGGCTGTAATCGAGCGAGTTCAGAGTTGCACTCTGAGGCCGTAATTGAGCGAGTTTTAGGATGCACTAGGAATGCCATGATCGTGCGAACTTGGAGGCCGTAATAGTGCGAGTTTGCAGATGTACCTCAAGAGTGTGATTGAGTGAGTTTGGAGATACACTTGGAGGCCTTAATTGAATAAACATAGAGATGCACTGCGAGATGATAATTGAGCGAGTGTGGAGCTTCACTTGGAGGCCATGATCAACCGAGATTGGAGCAGTGCTTGGAGGCGATCAATCTGGAGGTGGTAGTTTGGGAGGGAGGCACCACGGGAGCTGACACTCAATTCATTGGTTAACTTGTAATTGTGAGAAGGTAGACAATTCGGGATAACATGGTCTGCCGAGATATGTGAGGCTTGCTGGGAGCGAGAGACAGTCGGTGTTGGAATGATGCAGTACACGGTGTATACAGTACTCAATCCATGCTGTACTCATTGTATACTGCACTCGGTGAATGATGTACTCGCTGTGTGATGTACTCGGCATATACTGTACTCGGTGTTCACTCTGAATCATGGCATGGAAGGATAGAGAGCAATGACTTAACTTGGCGTTCTATGGGTGATGGTAGAGGTGAGGAGAAGAAAGAGAGAGATGAGAGGAGATCTGACAAATCATCATGGGAAACTGGGACTTAAGAGAATTTCTTGTGCGAGTCAATTTATCATTCTCGATATGGCAGGTACGAGTCGCAATCTGGTTTGTAATAACATCAATACGAGGTCTTTCCAACCCAATCAGGAAAGTCTTGCCCTGGATTTCTCATAACTGCTTATATCCTCCACATCGTTCTCATCAAAATCTCTATCTCTCTCTTTCTCGTCAACAACTCTACCATCATCGCAGAATACAAAGTTAAGTCATCCCTCACTATCTCTGCATGCCATGATTATGAGTTGACACCGAGTACAGAATACACCAAGTACAGCACATACCAAGTACCGTATACACCAAATCCATCATACACAGAGTACATCATACACCGAGTACAGCATACACTGAGTACAGCATACACCGAGTACAGCATACACCGAGTACAGCATACACAGAGTACAGCATACACCGAGTACAGCATACACCGAGTACAGCATACACCGAGTACAGCATCAGCCCAAGATTGTTTGTCTTCCCTTCATTGTCAGGTGTACGGGTTGACCCCTGGATGTACCTTCAGCCTCGGGTGTACCTCCCTATACGATCAACTGCCATCAGCCAGCTCTCCATGAGAGCTCAAAGGTATGGTCACCTTGACACATTCCCCCGGCTGCAAGTTGACTAACAAATAAATACAGTCTCAGCAGTTGGTACGCCGTCCATCGACTGCCTCCAAGTACTCATCCAATCTTGCTCAATTAGGGCCTCCAAGTGTATCTACAGTCTCGCTCAATTATGGCATGCTGTTTCGCACGACCATGTCATCCACGTGCATCTCGAAACTCGCTAGATCAACATCTCAGAGTGTATCTCATGGTTCACTCGATCACAGCCTCCAAGTGTTTCTCGAAATATGCTCGATTACTGCATCCAAGTGCATCTCCAAGCGAGCTCGATTATGGCCTCAGAGTGAATCTCTGTGTTCACTTGATCGTCGTTTTCAGGCACACCTCAAATTACTCTCAAGCAACTGCCTGCATGTAGTCCGGATATACCATGTGTAGATGGGTTGCTATATACATACATAGATAAGAATACAAAATAAATACATGAGTTTTAAAAATCATTATATGATAAGTAGTAGCTATGATTTCCAGGCGCACCAGCAGCTTTCCCAAAGACGATGTTTTTCTCAAACTGCTCTTCTGTGATTCGAGGTGCTCCCAGGCTTGTTGCTGGCGCTCCTATGTGCTCCCAGACTTGTCATTGATGCTTCCAGACTTGTTGCCAGCGCTCCCAGGTGCTTAAAGGTGCACCCAATGTTGTCTCTAGCACACCGAGGTGTTCTCAAACTTATCACAATCACTCCCATGGTACTCCTGTACAAGTTATCATAGATCCTAGTTACTCCAAAGGGCGGCTGGAATGCCCTCCTGGGGTTTGATACTCTCCTCAATTGATGCTTCTAAGTTGACACTCCACATCCTCTCAGACACTCCTGGAGGCTTCCAGGGACTATAATACATTTTGCTGATACATGCTTACCTCAATGTCAATCTGGCCTCGCTGGGTGCAACCTGGTTGTAGTAGATCTTGCATTGCTGGAATGTGTGAAACTGGCTTTACAGGTAGCAGTGGATTTGACTTTGCAGGTAGAGGAGCAACTGGCAATGCTGTTAGCAGTACATCTGGGCTTGCTGGCATGGAAGAATTGTACTTCACTAGAAACAGTAACAAAATTGATAAGAGGAGATTTGACCTTTCGTATCACAGTAGACCTCGCTTCGAATGAGGTAGTGGAATTGGCATTGTACCTAGCTGAGGATATGGCTTTGCTGAGAGGTAATAAATACAGGTCACAGTGGAATAATCAAAAAGTAAAAGTCCTGAAGATGGTAATGGTGATGGCGGTGATGGTGTTGGTGATGATGGTAATGATGGTGATGATGATGTTGGTGATGGTGATGATGCTGATAATGGTGATGGTAATGGTGGTGGTGGTGGGAATGGTAATGGTCATGGTGGTGATAGCAATTGTGATGATGGTGATGGTGGTGATGGTGGTAATGGTGTAGTGATGTTAGTAATGGTACCGATTTAAAAAAAGACGGTGATGATAGGGTACACAGTATGAGAAATGTACTTCATTCTGTAAAGGGTTGTCACACACAGTAATATATCATAACAGTTTCATAATCATTCCATAATGGAACACATAGATAACAAGGCACCATGTTGACAACTTTACATTGGCAGTAATAGCCCTAGTAAGTCTCAGTTGTGGTAACACAAAAGCTTTTAGCACTAAACTGACTGTAGCCTCTGACAAGGCCAGGGAGATAGTATAACAAGCCTCTGACAACAATGCGGCAACTATATGTGCGACCTCTGACAGCTTACAGTGCACTCTGATAAGATTCAGGTGATTGCATAAGAAGTGTCTGACAACATCAAGGTTGCTATATGTGTGGATTCTGACAACTAACAGTTAGCTCTGACAAGGCCAGTGCAATAGCATGTGGAGCCTCAGACAAGATTACAATGACTACGCTGGCTGCTGATCGCAATTTTTGTCATGTCAGCACAATTGGACATTACAGCGCTACCAAACAACTCATTAGTAGTGCAGATCTAACATACTTGATTATACTATGTCAAATACAAACACTTTTCCACTCACCTCCAGAGAACTTAGTTTATTTTCGTGCGAAATGGGGTAAGATACAAATTCTACCATCAGCCTATCATGTGTGATGCATTTGTTATCAGTATTACAGACAATGTCTCAGGGCTGAATCCCATTGTTCACCAGTATGGCTGGTACCTGAGACCACTGGAGAGTGTATAGTGTGTGGTACATTACACGTGGCAAATTGACTATTTTCCGATGTAGTAGTTGTATAAATATTGAAAATCACAAAGAAATAAAACCCGAATTCTAAGTACCAATAAATTTGATATATTTCCTATTATAATTTCAATACCCTTACTGCTATAGATAGTGAATTATAAGTCACAAGTTATCAAAGGTTATTTTTTATTTTCTAATATATGAATAGTATAATATTATTAGTTATTATATGAATTATTCTTTTATAGAGACTTTAATAATATTTACCTTATTCACAACATATCTATTATCATAACAATCTTTTTCAATTCATAATAACTAGTACTAAATAATAGTCAATATCCCAAGCAAATGCTATTTACATTAGTAGAGTAATCAATTGCACTAGGTTTATACAATTCAAAAATTGACAGCAGTCTAAAATCTGCTATTATTCTCCATTTTCATATCTCTATTGACTTTCTTACTGTTAGTCTAATTTAGTTATATTTAATTTCGGAATAAATTCAACATTTAAACCATTTGTATTTAATTCATCCTGATCTGTATTATCAATTTCAAATAAGTTTTGATGTGTACCAGGTGGTTTATTATAAATCCACCCATTTAATTTGAATATATTATAATACAGAAATTACATATCTGTTAATGTAGATTATTTCTGTATACTTGAATATACCTCTTCTTGTGGTATGATAAAATGTACTATCTTATTTATAAAATACCAATTTTTTTGGTTGGAAAATTCCAACTAGAGCTATTACACAATATATTTGAATATACTATTAATGCCATGTTGATAGTATATGATAATCACAAACAAGATTTACAGTATTGGAATTACTGTTAATTTATATATAATACTACAAAGGCAGATAGAAAAGATCATTCATAGCTAGTTGACAATATAGTTCATACCTTGATCAGAATGTATTTCAGGCGTATATTATTTCTGCAGTTGACTGCATTTAGAATTCATGTACCGGTATATATCCTAATAATAGGCATATAAACAATTATGAAAATTGAATAACATTCAGACAAATGCAAATGCTTTATTGGTGTGAAAGTATAATATGGTTATTATATTTATTCGTATATATTTTCAGCCTAAACAAATGCAACTTTATATACCGTAAAGCAAACATCAGCGCATTCCTTAAGTACTACATGTATTGGTATCTTGATTTATCGATGTGTCGCTGATATTGTATGGTGCGGTAGAGAGCCATGAGCACATCCTCTGATCCTTTGTTTGTATCGCCAACTTATACAACCCACACAACTTCTCATCCTCTCTCACAGTTCTATTTGGGAACCCAGTAATCTTCAGCTTTGGGGTCGATCATCTTGTTACTGAACTTGGTCTCATTTGTCACTTCGCATTGCACAATAACTCTCTGATTTATCTCTCCTGACGAGTGGGCGCAATTTTGTTTCCCGTCGGCGGTTATGCAAATCGAGTCTACTGGCGAAGGACCTTATAGGATGGCACTAGACGCAGAAGGGACATTTGTACAAGCTGCAAGCACAGTATCGCGAAGATTGGAGAACTCTTCCCAGAGAACTGGTAATCCACTTCGTGTCAGAATCACATCCAGTTCAATTCCCTCTACTCCCTTACCGACTCGTATTACTCCTCAAAACCAAAACCGGCGATCAGAATTACCTTTTACTGCTGATGACCGGGACTCTGATTCAAGTCTCAGTGAGTACGAGGTCCTCGACTCCGACGCCGAAACCGAACGTTTGCACATTTCACCCCCTCAACACCAACTCGGTATGGTGGTACAACATACGAGTACCTCCACTGTCACGGCAACTGCTGCTATGGCTGTTGAGATCCCTGTTTCCTTAGAGGATATTGGCAAACATGTCGATGGGACAACCTACGATCGGCCGGTACATTTCACATCTGGAGCGCTAAGTAAGAAAAGGAAACGTGATGAGAATTCACCACTTCCAACGTTAACTGCTGAGGATCCTCAGAGCTGGAAGCCTACAATACTGCCACCTAAAAAGAGAGTCCAGATTCCAGCGGTGTCTGAATTCACTAAAGAAGCAATTGACAGTATCGATCATTATTCAGAAAGCAAACACTGTAGGGCTACGCATAGCAATGCTTGCTCCTCGGAATATGCTGTTCCAAATGGCAACAATCTACATGGACAGAATCATAACAACAATGTCGATGGTACCGCGACCACTACAAACACCGCTCGAATACCAGATGGTGGCGATGAGGATTATGCAGACCAATTGCCATCCGCACCTGATGAAGATATGGATTGCGCAGGTGTACCTGGTATATTCGAACCGGTTTGTAGATGGATTGGCAACTGACATGTAAATTGTAGATACTGAGAAAGATACCAAGAAGCAGAGAGCGGTCGAAGACCTTGCAGAAATTGAGAAGATATTTGCAAAACTCAAAGATATGTTAGTTTTTGACTAGTTCTTTATTAATCAAGATCGGCTCTAATGAGGCGTGTAGCATCTACAACGAAAAGCTCCATCGAGTCGAAATCGAGATGAAGCTGTTGCATGAGGGCATTCATCCCGAGTATGTAGCGCAGAAGAAAGTGATCGACGATCGACTAGAGGAAAAGGTCCGATTATCAAATGCACAGTACGATCATGCAATGAAATCTTTGGATATATCTACGCATGTCAACAGGGCACAATTACATTCGCAGTTTTTTCAGCAAACCCGACAGCTGCGCGAGGATACACTGTACAATTGTAGTGAACTATGGTACAGTATACAGCGTGAACGTCGCGTTGGTGATGCACTGGTATCAGGTGCGTTACCTGTCAAAGTTGGTAGAGATGCATGATGCTAACATGGTTGCATCCCCAGAATATACATTCCGAATCCCCGACCGACAGAGCAGTAGGATTAAGCAGCGCATGCAGTTCAACTGGGAAGTACAGATTCTTGGGGGAATACAAAAGCAGATTGGATTCCCAGCAGCTCCAGATGTCAATGGTGCCACGGAGGACGAGAAGGATGAAGATTTTGAGGCCCTCGATGTACGTTGCTTCTATCTTCGTTTTATTCCCCGTGATACGGCAATGAACGCTTGTGACAGAAATAATTTCTATGTTAACGCTTCTGCTCTAGATCACTTCCCGTGCAGTAGTTCCTCGAGCAACCACGCAGCCCAGCGTATTGCGCTTAGATGACTACGAGTGTGCAGCAGCACATCATACAGTGCCCGTTCAACTTTCGCCGCCATCCACTGCACTCCACACAGCTGCTCAGCACCAGCAACAGACTCACGCGCTTTCTCATGCACATCGACATTATCACCACCATCATCGGCCCCCCACACATGTACTACAGGGTTCTCAATATCAACCGGAGCAGACAGCATATTATCCTCAACATTTTCCTTCAGCCAGTAGCAACCCAGGTCCGCCACCACCTTCAGTATCACTTTTACAGTCGCCATCGCGAGACAGAGTCAAAATGGAACCTCAGCTTTCACAGACGTCATTACCATCCCGTAAAATTACGGAGGTATTTTCTAACTTTCCTGCCCATCTGGTGCAAGAACGACAATCACCCTATCTGATAGGGCATCACATACACTCATTTTCGCTGACAGACAACATTGATTCCCTGAGTCCGTCAGAGAGGTTAATGGATGGCAGATGCAGCCCAACTGCATTGCTCGGCCGAGAATGTACTGTAGAGATTTTGCAAAGGGGTAATTGTGAAACAAACGAAGGTAAGGGTGGATGGATCCGGGGCCCACTTCAACCAGGAGGTGGCACAGGCTAGTCATAGCTCTGCTTGCGAGGTGCTGTATTTTTCAAAGATTGTTTAGTATCTATATAGTCTCTACAAATGTTCGCATTTTAGTCTCAACTATCATAACCGTTGTGGCGTTTCTTCAAGTCTGCGAGTTGCTTTGTAGTATATTTATATGTCGATTTGTAGCAATGCTAAAATATTCCACCCTCTAGAGATATCTGGTATTACATGTAACTCCTACATCTTTCCAAAGGCTTTAGAGTCGGATTTAGATTATTACGAGTTTTTTGGTTTTATTTAATATTCCCAACAAGTGAACAGGCGTGTAGGGACTACATGGTACTCTGAAAATAAGTATCCATACTTCTGCCGGTTCTCTCTCAAAGTTGGCCGAGGGAACCAAAGGCGAGTTCGGGCACGCAAGTATGCCGCATTCCAGCCGGGTAACTTTTCGTACTTTCATATTAGCGTCCTCGCTTTCAGCACTAGTCTGTATATTCTCCCTGGCGCGTAAGCCCAGAGCGTGAATACACAAAATCAAATGCAGAATGCTCAGAGATACCTGGGCTGAGGTTTCAGAAGCTCTGATATTTGACCATCCTATAAGCCTATTTTCATAATAGCATTCATGCACCTGCATAACTGTGAAAGCAATCAGGAGCATCTAGAAAGACTTCAGGAATATCGAACAGTACTACATACGTCAGGAATGTGGGGATGGATTTGAGTGCGGTCATCACGAGGGTTGGTTTAGGGTTATGCACAGCAGAGCCGCATCACTTTAGTTCTTGTTTATGTGTCAATTAGGCTTAGCGAGAGTCAGTGAGTTTAGGTCAATAGAGAGAGATTCAGCACAGCAGACACGACACAACAGGTTATGAGCCCGGGCACTTCGCTGATTTGACGAACTCGACTCGGATCTACAGCGGCATCAACACGGTCTCGGAGGAGTACAGATTGACTTGACGTGTAAAGAAGATAGCCGAATCAACAGTGATCTCGATTACGAAGTTTGACGGCACCGACTACAACAGATGCAGTTTTGAAATCAAAATACTCTCGAAGCAGAAGCAGGTTCTCGGCATTTTCGATGGTACAGAGGAAGCACCGGACGTGAAGTACAGGACAGAGTTTAAAGCATGGAAGAAGCAATATGGAATCGCACATTTGACTATTCTCCTTGCGATGGAGACGTCCTTGCAGCAGCAGTATGGTGTTCAGAAAGATTCAAAGGCACTGTGGGATCAGTTGAAGGAGGACTACAAGTCGAAGGTGAGGCTCAATGTATACGCTTTGCGAGATGAGATGTCAGCTCTACAGTTGAGAGATTGCGAGAATGTGCAGGAATACGCATCGAAGATCCAGGGGTATGTCAATGACTTCAACCTCTGTGTGGAAAGTTCGACCAGTACGATGCCAATGAGCAAGCACAGCTACTACCTGATGAAGGGAATTCCTAAGGATGAAAGTTGGCGGGTTGTCACTGAGTTGATGTACGACAAGATCGATACACTGTCCAACAAACTGGAGGAGGTTACTATGAAGATGAAAGCCCACAAAGTGCGGCAACAGCAGGATGTCGACTTGGAAAGCATCGAACTGCTGGCACTGGCTAAGACTCAGACGCACAGCGAGAACCGGAATTCAAAGCACTCTCAGAAGTCCCGGAAGTCCCGTGATAGCAGCAGTGAGAGCGATGGTAGTAGTTCGGAGAATGAGAAGCATACACATCACCACACCAATTGGAGGGATACTCAGGGGTGCTACAGATGCCATAAGGTGGGACATACTTCACGATATTGTCCAAGCACCGCAGTGCTGGAGAGCACGGCACCGCCAGAGACAGCGGCAGCGACAATAACATCAATTGAGAACTATTGGGCGACAGTTACAAATGGAGAGCGTCCATCGAAGGAGAGCTGGTACTTGGATTGTGCCACCACTTCTCACATTTGCGGAGATCGGTGAATGTTCAAAAGGTACACAGAGTATACTAAAAGAGATGAACAGAAGATTCGTGACATTGCAAGAAGGGTACCACGCAAGGCCATCGGGCACGGAGATGTTTGATTGATGCTTTGACTACCTGGAGGCCGCCACCACATACATGAGGTTGTAGTGAGAAACGTCTTGCATATTGGAGGAGCATACAACTTACTGTCACAATCATGGCTTATGGATCGGGGGTTGGAGATTGTTTCTGTCAATGGCTAAGAGATCAAGATATACGACAAAGCGCTGGCTGAGAGTACTGGTCAAGGTCGAGGAAATCATATGGGCGTGGCACACCAGACTGGAGGGTTATTCCGGCGGGATGTGAAGCGGCTGGATGTGTAGCAGCTGGATGAGAAGGTTGCAGGAAAGAGGCATCGAGCAAGATGATAATTGTTTCGGAAGAGCTCCAGGTACAGTTGATTTCTTCTGAGGAGCTCCATGCATGGTGGATTTTTTGGGAGGAGCTTCAGGCAAAGCTCAATCTTCGTTTTCTTTAAAGTTTAGTACATACGGTTGTGATACCGCCCTGGAGGAGTGTGGGGATGGATTTGAGTGCAGTCATCACATGGGTTGGTTTAGGGTTATGCTCAGCAGAGCCACATCACTTCAGTTCTTGTGTACGTGTCAATTAGACTTAGTGAGAGTTAGTGAGTTTAGGTCAATAGAGACAGATTCAGTACAGCAGACACCTTACAACAAGGAAAACCCTATTCTGTTACATGTAATCTACGATACGTTATATGGCCTACCGTAACCTCCCGTAACACCAATAACACCAAATAATGGAAAACACCTCAGAGCTGTTTTCAGTAACCCACAATAATACACCTGTAATTTACCGATAGTATAACTGAATTATTACCGTAATGTCACTATAGTGCATGTATCATATACTGCAATTTATGGATTATACTATATATTCAACTGTTACTTATTTATTTACTACTCTGACAAGCATACACTCTGACTCTCACGACTCCAACAAGCTCACTCCCACAACTGACATGCTCAATCTAACCACTCTGACATGCTCACTCTAACAACTCTAACATGCTCACTCACACAGCTCTGACATATTTGCTTTCCAACCTCCGATCTGCATTGTGTTACTGCTCTGACATGCTCACTCTGCACCTCTCTGTCAATCTGGTTTCGCTGGGAGCAAGCTTGTAGCAGTGGATCTTGCTTCGCGGGCAGCAGTGGATCTGGCTTCACTGGGAGCAGTGGATCTCTGGCTTCACTGGGAACAAGCTGGTAGCAGTGCAATGCTCACTCTCACCTCTCTGACAATTTGGTTTCGCTTGGAGCAAGCTGGTAGCAGTGGAATTCTCACTGTCACCTTTCTGACAATCTGGCTTTGCTGGGAGCAAGCCGTTAGTGGTGGATCTGGCTTCCCTGGTGGCAGTGGATGTGCCTTTCCTGGTAGGGGTGAAAGTGCCTTCGCTGGGAGCAAGCTGGTAGTGGTGGATCTGGCTTTGCTGGTAGCAGTGGATCTGGCATCGCTGGGAGGAAGCTGGTAGCAGTGGAATAATCACTCTCACATCTCTGGCAATCTGGCTTCGCTGGTAGTGGTGGATCTGACCACACTGGTAGGGGTGAAAGTGGCTTCGCTGGGAGCAAGCTGATAGCGGTGAATTGGACTTCGCTGGTGTCAGTGGATCTGGCTTCGCTGGGAGGAAGCTGGTAGCGGTGGATCAGGCTTCACTGGTCGGGGTGAATGTGATTTCACTTGGAGCAAGCTGGTAGCAGTTGATCGGGCTTCGCTGGTAGAGTGTTACATAACATTGATTGAAGAATAATGGAAGAGTAAAATACCTGATGGTGGTGATGGTGATGGTGGTGATGGTGATGTTGGTGATGGTGGTGGTGATGGTGATGGTGGTGATGGTGATAGTAGTGGAGATGACGATTGAAAAAAGGTGGTTGATGGAATGCATGCAGCATGAGAAATTCGCTTCATTCTGTAATTTGATATTGCATATGGTAACACTCGCAAAACATTCTCATAACTCCACTTCAATGGCCAAAGTACATGGTAGGTAGTGATATTCTATAGGAAGCAACTGTAATAGAGTTGTAACAGGGATAATATATGACAGTTATGATTGCACTGAATGTTTTCGTCACATATAGCTGCAGTAGGATTTGGAAACATCTTAAAGTATGTAGGAGCATTTATGAAATTGAATGAATTGCCTGAGAGTTTAGTGTCTTGCTTTCATATTATCGTATATATTGCAGATGTCATTATAAATTGTACTTGCCAGTATAGTGTTCAATATTCAGTAATGTGTATAGTCAAGTGTACTAGAAGTATATAATTGGGATTGTTTGAGTATATATATGAACATTACCAAGATATATCATTAGATCCATTCTTGGAAGTATTTGCAAAAGCAACTTGAAAGAATACATAGTAGTATACAAAAACAATGTAGGGAAAATAGTGTAGGTAGATTTTTGTACATTCAAGATATATGGAGAATAACTTCAAATATATACTAGTGCTATCTGTCTCAAAACACTGGACAATATGACCTTACACAGCCTGTTACTTACAGTGAAGCTGTTGTTGGATTGATAATCCATAGAATGTTTTACATGGCACTATAAATATTTATTGACCTATGGATTGACTAGATTACTCTGATGCATGCAATTATATACACTTCATGCTATACAGCATGTTGCATTCAACAAATCCAAAATCAAACTACCAAATATACTTCATTGCATGCTTCCAAGTCTTGTACACTCCCAAGTAAGTGCTAAAGCACCCTCCTGCTTGCACTCCATTGTCCCCTCCAGCCTGCTTAACATACACTGCCAAGTATGCTCCCACAATATTCCGAAGTACACCTGCAAGTACGTTGTCACATACACTTCTGAGCATGCTCATATAGTTAGTCCAAATTAAACTAGATGACACACTTGTAGTCTGCATGAATATTCAGTCTTAAGTAAACCTCCAAGTACAATCTCAAGTACACTTCCAAGTATCTTTTCAAAGATATATACAATTGCACTCAATGGTACACTCTCAGTGTACTTGACAGAACACTGCCAGTTAGCTCTCAAGAAGCTCTCCAGCACAGTCCTGAACACACGCTTAACTACATCAGCAAAATGAATTTTGGTCTCTCAAAGCCTCCAGCAGTGTCTAAGAGGATGTGCAGTGTAAACTTAGAAGTGTCAATTTCAGCGAAGTATAAGACCCTAGGAGGGCATTCTGGTTGGCCTTCAGAGTAACTGGGGTCTTTGATGACTAGTACAGGGATACCAGGGGAGTAATTGTGATATGTTTCGGAGTACATTAGAGCGCCAAAGAAAACATTTTGTAAACCTGGTAGTGTCACCGAATCAACATGGGAAATACATACAAACTCTGAATGATGCCTGGGATTTTCAGGTAAACTATTTGGAGCACTGCAGGCATTGTCAGAGACTCTTGGAATGTACATGAGCAATTGATTTCCCTCAATGGCGAATATAATACATAGATTATTGTTCATTCTCATGTTTCAATTATACTTGCTGTCAACTTCGTCAACATTTTATTTTTTGCCTCACTACACTAAGGAAATCAAAGGAAATGGCGAATGGTTCAAATAGAAATGCAGATACACTGAAACAATAACTGGACAAAGCGATCAAATGTTATTATTCATGATAGTGTTGACATCATCCACTATCTCTTCCATCTCATCAGTGCCAACGAAAGCGGAAACAGATAATTTATCACTGACACAAAGAAGCTGGAAGCACTCTTTGTATTTGCTGATGATTCGTTGGTGGCGAAGGGATGAGATGGAATTCCAATCTTGTTTGCCTCGATTTGGGATAACTAACCAGAATGTATGGAGATGTTAGCTAGATGTCAATCTAGATGGGGATTTGAAAGGTGTCATAATAAACTCAGATGAGAAACGGGAACATCTACCAGAGAAAGTGCAGCAGCAGCTGTGGAGTGCTGTATACAATGAAGGTGTTTGAGAAGGGTGGAATGAAAATGAGGTGGGCCAAATCCTAGTTGATAAGCATTGAAAGTGGAGGGGTACAGAGTGTAGGATGAAATACAGAAGTGCCAATGTAGGCTGAGGTGCACTGATTGGGATTGAGGAATGCTATTCTAGTGGAGGAGTGCTGAAAAGTGGTGGGTATGGAGCCTGAAATGAATTATAGAAACGCCAGTGGGATTTGAGGAGCTACGTTCCCAGGCTGAGGGGTACAGACAGGGGGGTATAGAGTGCAGAATGGCACAGAGGAGTGCAAATTCAGATAGAAACGATTAAGAAGTGCCTATCCCGGCTGAGAAGCACCAAAAGAATAGGAATTGACTGCTGAATGAAATAGAAGAGCTTCAATCCAGGCTGAGAAGTGCCACAGAGGAGGGTACAAAGTGGCACTCTGATGTGTGATTGACAGTGCAATTGCTTCCAGAGTAAAATTTATCACACGGGATGAGCCCAATGAACCTTCATATTCATTTTGAGAAAACATAACTGTGACCTTCATTCCACTGGTATATAAAGACAGCGCACAATAGATAGCTGTGGCTGCGAGCACTAAAGTCTGCAGAGCAAGAGGTTGAAAAGACTTGGATGATATAGGCTGCTGCCCAAACCTATCAGCAGGGAAGAAAAATTGATGGTATATTTGACCTACCACTTCCAATTGGGAGAACCATGATTCCTTATCATCAAACAGATTGGAGAGGTCAGCATCGTAATACAGAGCCTCCTTAAACTTTATCCAATGCTCAGTCTGGTGGCCCAGATCTGACTGGTAACTATGGATCCCAGTTCCACATGCCCCATCTACCAACTGTCCTCAAAATGGTATTAGTCTTCAGCTGTAACTATGTATATTTGCGGGGGTAGTCAATATCTGTAAGTCTGATCAAGGAGGATTAAACAACATTCAAGACTAGCAGCTTTATGTGTTTGCGGATCTATTTTGAGAGATGGACCACCAGGCAATTGACACACTGATGATGTACCTATATAAGCACCAGCTGATGCCCACTGACGAACCTGGGTGGCAATGGCTAGTTTCCAAGCTTGTCCAACCATTGAATAGTTGTCATCAGATAATATTGGCCAAGCATACTTTGTGAATACGATTGCCTCCATGAACCTCTTTGCTATCCCAATCGTAGCCTTTCAGTTTTGGGGAACATTCTAATCACTACTGGCCTTGGGTTTAGAAACGTTCTGGTCTCCACTTGACATGTTGGGCAGCACCAGTGCCTGTGGAGATGGTGCATGGTCAGATTCCAATAAGATTTTGAGGACGGTTGACTGTTGGTGCTTGAGCAGTGGTGGTGCCATTGTGGCAGGTGGATTTCGAGGATTTGGAAGCAGAGCAGGTGAAATGACAATATCGGTACAGCTCTGTTCCATTCACGGTGGAGCAATTGTAGTTCGTAATAACTTGTGCCGGCGCGCCTGGCCTGGACAAAGTAGGTTCTGTGTATGTTCCATATTGTCTTCTTCAATGTCAGATGGTACAGCAAGGAAAAATACCTGCGTCGAGAAAGAATAGTAATGTACGATGGATGATTCAGGGGTACTCTCATTGATTCATGCACTCGACAATGCCAAGACGGCTAAAAATAGGTCATAAATACTCACTCACAATCTGATTTTGTGTCTAATATCTCAGAAATTACAATCTATTAAATCACACATTCATTCTTAATCTCACAACAACAATGCTGACTTGAAATACATGTTGGGGTTGAAAACTATATAGTACAATGGAATGAATGAATAATGTGATGTCAATTGAACAGCAGGTACAGAAATGATGATTGCCTGTACATAGTTCCGGGGAATTAAGCTACGATGCAGTTTCAACTGTTATGCTCTGATTCAATGGCTGAGTCTTGCAGGCTTGCCTTGCTCTGACAGTTAATTACCCTCTTTGTAGCTGTCTTTTCATAACTTGAGCTTTCAAGATTATTTCTCTTTGAACTTTTCTTGATGGAATTGAGTTGATATATTCTATTTTCAGACACAAGTTTTGGTGGCGGAAATATACATCCACTTAGAATACAGTTAACATTTGATTCCAAGCTTTGAGAACTTAGATCTCATTGACTGAGTGAGATACATGGGTGAATGGGAGTTGCCGGCTATCATGCAGAGTCCGCTGAGCAAAATTTGTCTTTAGAGTTTTTTGCTCTTGAGCTGCAGCTCATTTGACAGAGCCCAAACTTGCAGAAGGTATTCCAGGATTTTGAAACATTGGTCCAAACATACTACTTAGTCAATATCAAGTTAAATGGGGTTAGTAATTGGCCAAGTCTTTGAAGTTATGGTTTAGCTGTGCAGAGGCAACCATCCTCCAATGGATAGTTGACTCAGAGCTGGCAGTTCAAGGTATGTTATGGTGGCCTTCATATGCCCATCAAGCATATATTCATATGTTAGCCGAGGCAGAGTGGGATGAGCTGCATGCATCTAAAGCTGAAGTATGTTGATTGATCTGTGTGCACTGCGTCCACTAATTCAAAGTTAAAGAAAACATGATGAGAATGAAGCAAACTAAAAAAATGAAGCGCACTATGGACTGGGGTGCATGTGCTTTAGTGGCTTATTTGTCTCGCATGAGGCGTGCCTTGGCTGGAATGATACATCCATAATGAGTCGCAGCATGTCAAAGTTGGCCTTTTAAATATCCAAGAAGCTCATTTTGGACTGGATTGGCAGATTCCAGCTGAGCCTGAACTTCAATCATATGCCGGGAAATACCCGGTAGCAAAAGCTTAGCGAAGAATTTCTGAGCTGTGTCCCACCATCGAACTCTGTGGGATACAGCTCAGAGGTATACCAGAACTTCAATGATATGCCAGCAAAAGATAAGGCTTTGCAACAAATAAGTGAGCCCGTGTCTCATACTCTGACACGTACTCAATATTGCCTAGTGTATAGTAATTGCCAAATAGAATTGGCAAATATGCTGTGATAGATCTGTCACATTGAAATGCCCAGGATTCTCTGGTGCACCAGAACTTCGACCATAGCCCAACTACAGCTGTCGCTTTGCTGTCAATATTCTGGTACAGGGACTGAATAATGCCTGAACTGTCTTGATGCCAAATGCAAAAGGCAAATATGCAGTGATCAATCAGTCAAATGATATGTGGCCAGGACTATCCGGTGCACCTGAACTTCGATGATACGCGAGCAATGGCTGCGTCTTTGCTCCAATTAAGCAAGCTGTGTCTTGTAGTCTGACATATGTACCGAATATAGTCTATACCATCTTATTGCCAAATGGGATTGGCCATTATGCAGTGGGCAATCTGTTGGAACGATACCGATGACATATGGCAAAGATACTCTGGAGCAGCTGCAAGTCATTGCATTATGCTTTTTCATGCTTTTCTATTCGAAATGCATCCGTCGCTTTAGGCTTCTAGTGCACCTCACATCTGGAACTGAGGAATTATATGATGCCATTTGCTACATCATTCTCAAAATTCAAGTCATGCCATTCGACATGAGATAGGCCAGCCATGGGAACTTGCAATGTAGCATATCAATTGACATCATTACATATTGGTCATTAATAATAATCAAGAACACCAATGAAAACCCACTCTAGCTATGTCTGATTTAAGATACAACAATTCAAACATTAGAACTGTGAAATTGCAGAGAGAAAGGATTGATTTATGCAGTATAGTGTGTCTTACAAACAATGTTTTTGACTATTTGTATCAGTTAAGTAGATTATGTTGCTTGAATGTCTAAAGAGACATACCTTGATGAAAGTGTCCTAATACTCTAAAATGGATGGTTCAACAGACTGCAATCCATCTCCATTCTCTGTCAGCCGCTTCGTATGTTCCTCACAAGACTACAGAATCTGGTAAATCATTGATGTTGTGATTTTAGGTCGACACATCAAGCCATGCAGGACTCTCATTTGGGCAACTCCAGAGTGTTTGTGGAGATCAGTTGCACAGTTATCATAGCCACCAGGATGCATATGTGGTGACAATATTTCTGGAACACTATTTTGACCCAGATGAACAACTCATGCAAATGCCTGCCACTGCTCATTCAGTACCTAAAATATCTAAGTTATTACTGGATGGATTGCAGCTGTACGATGAAGGGATGTCCCACCCACGCTGGGTATGGTTATGAATACAGAGGGATTTTGTGAATCGTGGAATTTGAACTGCATTTCTGTGTGTTCATCATTGTCCATGTCTGCAAACAAGTGGAATATATCCACATGATCTGCAAAATACTTCGTTAGCCACCACTTCAAATGACAAACTTGGCCATGAAGAGGTCAAAATTGCATCAGGTTTTGTAGACGATGTCCACAGGGGAGTGAATTTTTCAATTCTCTTTTCTGGAAAGAGGGTCTCTTCTGATGCGTTGTCTTTGTCAGATTTGGGGTACTCTGCAGGTTCATTGACAAGCATTCAAAGAAATACAATCTCAGCTATTGGAAAATTGGAGAATCCACCTAACTATTAAGTGACCATTCATGGTATGATTGGCCAGAAATGTTGTTGCAATGCGCTGTGTCTACCCAAACTAACAAAAAACATGGTAGGCACCATCTGGGAACCCTCCATGCTCCTGAAGCACCCCATGAAGTGTACCTCACCACCACAGTCTTCAGATCTGATTGCTCTTCTTCAGTCCAGCCGAAAACAATAAGGTGTGCATTCTCCTTTGGTATCTGGACGAGTGATTTTCCATTGGCAAGTGTTGATTCTGACCACCTCCTTATCGTCCATCGCTTGCCAATCTGTATCAACTGGCGCACCGCAACCTGTTGAGCTTCTTTGTCTTCAGTCTAGATAGCATGCATTAAACTCTTCTCAGCAGAATACAATGCCTCTGCACTATGCATTTCCATCACAGTCTCATCCGCTGAATCTTCCAGCGCATTTGAAAACTACCACATTGCCTGATACTACCTGTCATATAGTGAATGGAATTCTGGCGTTGCAGTGACTGGAAGGTTGAATGCAATACTGACATACATTGCAACTTGCCAGCGCATGCTGTTTTTAGTGTTGTACCGATGGGACTCATCAAGTATCCCAAAACTCCATCAACAGTATGAGAATTGGCTGTTGCTTGATTGTTTCGCTCTGGATGTTAAGGTATCGTATGAAACAAGGTGGATATTCCATTGGTTTTCTGGCTCATCAATACTGGTATTCAGATCCTTGTAGGTGAGATTTGCATTTCCCACAGGTAACATGTTGACAAGTTTAAATTCAGTTCCATATATCAGCTTGTCGATGACACTCTTGAATCTCTCTGCAACTCAGGGTATTGTGACCACTATGATTTGTTTCTGGGCTGATGTAAGCAGTGGATGCCCCTGCAGTGGAGTTGTTTGTATCTCTAAAAGGTGATGGGGTACTGAATTCTGTCTCCACAATGGATACCACTCCAGTTCTTCACTGAGTATTATGGGAAAGTCATTATGCGCCATATTCACCCACTTGTCAAGGGTATTCCTCCACACAATCGACAGTGGCAACCCCGTTACAACTTTCTGTGTCAGCAGCATACATATCATTGCTGCTGTGACCAAGGTGAAATTGTTCCAAGACCCATTTTATCCGCCACCAGTACACCTGGCATATCAGAATCCCAAACTCACCTCCTCACATTGAATTATATAGTCCAAACCTGGAGCACCAGAAACATTGTTCCAGGCAGGCCTGGGACTGAAAACTTGTGGCATGGAAAATGGTTGTCTGTTGATTGGTGAATTGGATGGGCATTCAGTAGCCTGATGGCTGCATCAAGGAACTCATGTTCAAATTCATTATTGATTGTATTGAATACAGTATTTAATACTGAACTCATATTTTCTGAATCGAGGACCTCCTCATCATCCTCCACTCGCATCTCAACCTCCCTTGCACTGTTGTCTGTGTTCTTTTGGTCCTCAATTATCTCTTTCATTTGTTCCAATGTAAGCTGGGCAGATGGCATCATATTCCGGTGCTCCTGAAATTCATCATTATGTTTGTATTTCACAGACAACTCACTATTTGAAGGAATATGTATTGATGGAGTACGATCAATTCGATTCTATAAATCAGAACTTACGTTAATACATGTATTATTCTCTTACCCATCTTCTTCCTATCCCTCATCTCTTCCAGCCACTTCAGAACCTTCCAATGTCTCTCTAAAATGCAGAGCAGTTGCTCACGTCTAGCCTGAACGCGGCTAGCAGGGATTACCTTTGCTGGTTTAATTACATACTCGGCAATCTCCTTCCCTGCAGCTCTCATCATTTCTACAACAAATATTTTCACCTTGTGTCCAAGTTTTAACATGAAAGCATTTGATAGGCAACAGTTGTTCGAAATCTGGCCATATATGGGGTCATTCAGTATTTGCCCATTTGTATGTAATTATATATAATCTTTGTCCAATTTGTTCTGCTTCAAGGTGTACTTCAACATCAATTTAGGAATGTATGGCTCTTTCGGCTCTCCGTTTTTGTTGATGACATTAACAAGCTTCTCCTTATGCCTCACATCTGTACATGAGGCTTTGAGTTGTTTGGGGAAAAAAAGAAATCCTTGCCATTCGACACCCAGCAAATCACAACTTTGAATATTGTATTTGGCAATGCTGGGTAGTTACATCTCACTTTGTTGCCCACACGCTCTCTGAAATGTATCACCAGTTACTTCTGGCCTCAATTTCCCAACTTTTTGCCTATCGAATTTTGCTTGCCCATTTCTTCAATCACATCTCAACCCACAGCTGGTGAATCCATTCAGCAGTATCGATATTACCCAAAGACAGTAAGTCCTTATATGTTGCCTTAAATTCTTCAACTGCTGTCTGCCAGTGCAGGGGTCCATCTTAAACCTGATTTAAACGCTTTTCCCCCCAGATAATGGACCAATGCTTCGTCTCTGGAAACCCAGCAACCCATACTTTCTTATACTTGTTGCATGTACTCTAGTTGGCCTGCCCTATCATGATCGCAAATTTCTTCAAGGGGAATGCGGTTTCCTTCAGGCTGATTGGCGGTTTGCCCTCTGTACCGCCCAACTCCAAGGAACTATTACTGTTATCATGTGCATCATAATTGTCATGAGAAATCTCTGGTGGTGGGGGCAAGTCCATGATCTCTGTGATCTCTGTTTTCCGTGAATCCATTGGCGGGTGGAATCAGTTCCTTGGGAGGGTAATTGTGGGTCACCCAGGTGCTTTGGAAGAATGTCCAGGTTGAGCATTAGAGCTGCAAGTTATTGGCCAATTGTCTCAGTTCTTTTCTGGAGGTCCTGGAGGAACTCTCGGTGCACCTGGAGATGATGGCTCTTGTCCTGATGACTGGGGAAGGGGGAACATTTGAGACCCACCATAATCGCCTTGGTAGAGGTCATATCCTTGCCACTGTGGCCCATAACATGGGTATCCTTAACTTGCGCTGCTGGTTGGTTGTGAACTGTGTGTCATGTTCAATGGGTACTGGTGATAAAACTGCGGAGCGCCTGGAAATGGCTGCTTTGAAGCAGTGTAACCATACCCTTGCATCAGACGATACTTAGCAGTGTGGTTCACAAATCTTATGACTTTGCCAGTGACAGTTTGTGAACTGATATCCGGGGATCCTGATTTGTTGTCATGGTGTTGTTGCAAACACCATAGACCCGCCTGGCAAGCCATATTCACTGTCTTTGGTGGACATCCATTTCTTGACATGCTCCGTGGACAATGATGGTGGTAACCTACTAGAGTTGTGAGATGTGATGCAGAACAAATCGGAGTATGGTTGAGAAAATTCCACATAGCAGTGACCTTTGGTGGAATGAAGAGCGTTTTATATGCCATTCTGTTGTCACGAACTGTTCTGTTTCACTACACCTTTGATCCATGAAACTAACCTGGGCTTGAAAAAAGGAAACCTTATTTACACACATACTGCCATTCTCTCTGATACGCTCGAATTCATATACTAGGATACGAGATAGGAGCTCACCTTCAGATGTGTTCATGATTTAACAGTCATAGAATGCAAACGATGTGATATCTCCAGGAACCCCACAAGAACTATATCCAGTATGCAGGTTAGCACAACTAGGAATATTACATCTAAGTCGTGTGTGTATGACGTTGCAACCTGATTCAATAGAAGGCCTGTGAGTCGAAAATCAATGGTGATTGCTACATATTGAGCTCATTGCCTATGCATCTTTGTTCTTGTCAAGATCCACGCTCCAGTCAATGATCGTTACTGAAGCAAACAACGTACCAGCCTAAGCAGTTCACAATGATCAGTGCTTGGACATCTAACTACCTATGAAAATCAGCTATTCATTGTATTTAGACAATCTGCCTTCATTATCAGCTGCTCAGACGCTCGAGCATATGTATAACTCACAACGCTGTAATGATGTAGATTCAGACCTTATTGTGGTGATTTCAGTGATATCACACGATACCCTCCCCCCTCCCCCCTCCCCCTCCCCATTTGGCGGTGGGGAATGTGGCTGTGGATGTGTCACGCAAGACTGAGTAAGCTCTCTTTCAAACCAATATTGGTGAGGCTCTATATCACCAGCCGAAGGATTATCGAGATTCATTGGAATATGTATTCATTGACAATTTCCCAATTTTGGTCAACTCTCGCTGGAAACATGTCAAGTGATTTCTCTGTAAAAGGAAATCATTCGATGAGAACCTACTCGATGCTCACTAGCAACAATGTTACCTAATATCGCTGTATGAAAGGCGATTACCTAAAAGTAGTGTACCACCTGCAGGCCGAGATTGATCAAAGCCATAATGGTTTGACTTCTGTTGGTGTACCTGAATGGCCATCAATGAGCTTAGTCAACAAATTCATCTGCACATAGATCATGTACCTCGTGCACCACCACCTGAAGATACTCCTGACAAAGAAATTATATACCCCCAGATGCCTAATCTGACATGTACACCTGATCTAACAAAGATGAGGGGTAATGGACAGATTGTTGGAGAGGGAAATGCAGGGGGGAAATCATATTTCATTGCAACTGGATTGTACAACAACCATTGCAAGTACTCCGAAAAATGGAATCCATGTCATCTCTCTCGGTCAGCACATGACAATTGACAGGCTCAATCATTTAGCCAGCAACCGACAACGTGAATAGATTAACATCCAAGGTGTGGACTGGATAATATGAATGTTGAATCATTTCAATAAACTGATGCTCAATGAAAGCTTCTCTCTTGATTCAATTTCCGGCTCCGTAATGACACATGGATTGAAGATCATTCACACATCTTCTGAACATTACACCATGGGGATATTTTTGAATGTATGCAGTTCCATTTGGCAGATTTCCCATTTTAGGCACTGCTTGATTTTGAACTGGTACACCATGCAGATTCGGAAAGTCGACAAATATACAGCGAGAAGAATATGGTCGATTGGTGGTGGGATACACAACATCAGCGTCCTGCCAGGGTGACGATTGTGCTAGTTATTGGTGTATATGACAAGATCCACTGGACTAATCTTTCGGGCAATCAGCATGCCTGGCTGCTGTATCTCACAATCAGTAATATTTGATATGATATCCACTGCAAACCTAACCAGCATACCTGGATGGATATTGGGCTAATGGAATGACTCCCGAAATGCGCTCAAAAAACTGACGAGGCATGGCATTCTGCGGCTGGAATAGTGCTGTCCTTACTCAGCAATATTCACATAACTGGCCCCAGCTTGAAATGGCATTGTGCTCATGGATTTCAGAGACAATGTTCCCATCTTTTAGCTGCCTGGGTTGGGAATTATCCAGACCAAGTTATAGTTGTTCAAGTGTCATATGGCTCCTGCCCAATGTCTGACATTCCTAAAGCTGTGCGAATGAGGCATTCAACTTCTTGACCACCTGATAACCCAAGAGATCAGCATGTTTACTTGGAGCTTTTGGATGAAACTAATATTGAAGTTCTGAACACTGTTGGTGTTAATCCAACATGCAACCAGTTCTGGCGATACCCTCTCTGCAATGTCTATCGCCTTTGGTAGCCTTATGAATTACATCAGCCACTCCTGGGTTTAGTTACAGACTTATTGCGCGGGCTGCTCAAATCCCTGAATGCTAGAAAGGTCAAGGATCAATTTGACAATCAATTTACATCAGTACCGTGGTATCCAGGCCTCCAGTACTTCCCTAAACCATTCCATTCGTTGAAAAGTGGCTTCTGGCAGGGAAATGACATTAGAGGCATCATCAAAACAGAGGCAGTGAACTGTGCACCAATTCTTGATTGCTCACCGGATGACGGGAAAACTGCAGGGGACACAGCCATTGATGGAATGGGGATGGGAGCAGTGCGGGCATTTTGTGAATTCTCTCCACCTGTGAACCAACAAAAGCACTTGATGTATCCCTTGCAGAACCGAATGATGCACTGAAGCAATGTTACAAAACAAAGGGTGCTTTTTGAGAACAGGCAATGTTGACGTCTCTGATGGCAAAAGCGAATGAACTGTGGGCAACAGAATCGCATCAGTTGTGAAAACAAACAATTTATAAAATCCATGCTGCAATGAAGGTGCAGCTCTACACGGTTGAAAAGGTTACTATCTCCAGATGGTGGCATTTTCAGGTGCGCCTGAATTGAGCCTGACAAGTGACATCCATATGGTCAGATGCTGATCAGCAGCAGGCATTTGAGCGATTGTGGCACAAAATCCATCAGGTGACACCTCCTGAACACAAGGTTTTCAATAAATTATTCCAACATCATGAGCGACGACTATTGCAGGACGTCAGAAGCAAGGCAACAGGTCCCAGAAGCACAGTAGCCACGAAACTTGTTCAAATGATGTCTGCTGAATAAGAAGAGGCATAAGGGGTGACAGACATGACTGCTGACAAGCGTGTGCAGTTTCAGGTCACTTTATCCGATGCTGAGAGTAACGCCCCCCCTGTAGTATTGCTGATCCGGACCGCATTGTAAACCCGCTAGAGAGAGAGATTCATTGTATCACTTCAAAAGACCAGATGTGGTTCACAACGGAATTCTCAATCTGGTTGGTCATGTTGAATGCTTCGTGGCATGCAATCGGTGTTCAGGAGCTCCGGACTACTATCCAAAAGCATGTAATACATTTCAGATATCCAATGATGCATCTTGTGAGCCATATCTCTGAGGCACTTTAGCGAATTGGTTGTAGCGACAATTTCACCACCAGTATTTCCGAACGGCTAGATATCGGCGATGTGAACGAGGCATATTGAGGCACGAACACAGACAGACATATTCAGCAGATGCTCATGTTCACTGCCCCATGTGCTTGTCTGGACTATATGGATGAGACACTATCATATCTTCCCCTTTAAGCCTGGTATGATATTGACTTCAGGAAAGATTTCAACCTACTATCAGCTGCCAATAAACGGCAAATTACATACAGAGCTCATGTTTTACACTTCCAGCATTGTCAGGAAGAGCCATTTTCCCACCTCATATCACAACTGGTATATCATTCGAGAGAAATTGATGCCTGCAGAGTGTGCAGATGTACCAAATTAACCTCACTCAGTGATGTATCAGTAGACTTTGGAATTCGCAACTTTGGATAGTTATTCTGTACAGAAATTGAACCTTACTGGGGATATGAAGTTGGTGAACTGGTGTTCGCATATGATCAGAATGTACTCATAGACAGTATATTTATTAAACTTCAGAATGGGTTGTTGTACTACCGTCACCCATTTCACTGTCCTATATGTGTTGAGCATCTGGGACTGGATTGCAAGGTAGAATATACCAATGCCAACCAAGGGATCATACCTGAATCTCATGACATCTGAGTCCAATATACTGCCAGTGACCTCGATAACACCTTCCAAGGGAGAGTTCTTTCTTTTGCTGTACTATATGTGAGATGGACTCCACCAAATCAGATCTGCCAATTTCATAAGGACTTGCATGCAGGCAAAACAATATTGACATTGTCACCATGGTGCAAGACTCAACAATCAGTATTAAGTTCTGAACCTCAAGAATATGCGGTGGTGATTCCAACAAAATACAATGATCCACATAGTTCGGATGAATGTATTAACACGTTCATCCAGGTTATCAAATCGACCAATAAGATGTATATTGTACCTGGCGGATCAATTGTTGCACCACCGCATTTGGTGCGTAACAATGCTGCTTCAGATAGAATCGATAGCGTATGGCTTGTCAATAATCAGGTGGATTTAGATGTTGAGCTGATTGGAACAACGGATATCACTATGCGAAGGACAATGAGGTAACTTGGCTCTCTAGTAGTTCATGCCATGAGTCATCATTCGACCATCTGTTGATGTGCCAGGGCTCATTACATGATACAATAGAAACCTTCGCATATGCCCGGGCAGACTCGACTAGTCGAGAACATGCCACCGTACAACAGGTTTTGAGCTTCTGTGGTTAAAAATGGAAACGAAAATCATTATGTTCACTTTTGTTTGACAAGTAGAGGTCAACATTGTTACAGAGAAGAGTTTCCACAAGATAAACAATTACCCCTCATCCCACCATGTGTCTGGCAGCGGCACCTGGACATCTCCTGCACAGTGTGAGAGACTATGATAAGTGACAATTGCAATACAAGAGACACCATTTCGTTGCAGAATGAGTTCGACCGCAATCACCATCACTACATTCCATGACACGAACTAAGAACAATGGGCGACCAACATGGCCCTAATTCTCGAGCAGAATCAAGTGTATGGTAACATTAAAGGATACAATGACAAGTTGGAATAGCCAGCTGCAAATGCGATCATGACCAAAAAGACCAGTTTCAAAGAACGGATGAATCGGCATGGGGTTGCCAGATCGACCATCCTACTGGGCATCGAACAGCAAATTCAAGTGGAATACATGGTCGTCGATGATGCGAAGACGCTTTGGGAAAAGCTAGTATCAGCATGCAAGCTAAAGTTGAGCTCAACATGTTCAAGATCAGGGACGACCTTTGGAGCATCCAGCGACATGGTGGTGCAGATGTCGACAACTACTCATTGTGGATTTATCGGAATGTCAAGGATTACAATCTCTGCGCAAGACTATCAACCACTAACACTGATGCTCCCAATACAGTCTCTGCAAAGACAATCGCCAAGGCAAGTAAGCATGACGGCATCTTCTACCTCCTTCGCGGAATCCCAAGGAACGACCAGTGGAAGTCCTTCCTGGAGCTTATGATGCCCAACAATGCCATGATGACTGCCACACCCAACGAGATTATTACCAAGCTTCTCGAACAAGAAGCTGCAATCAAGAGACAGAATGAGCTCGCTCCAGAAGCTCTGCTCTTTGCAAAGAAGGGTGGCAAAGGTGGTAATGATGGTAATGTCGGTGAAGTCAGTACAGGCAGCAAAAGCCCAAAGAGGGATAAGAGAGATAATATGGACATTAGAAAAGAGAATGTTCCACTGAAGTCCTTTCATTGCCAATGGCGAAGGCATATCACTGAGTACTGCATGAGCAAGCAATTCAGCGATCCTGCAGAGGCTGCCGATACTGGGCCAAAATCATTGACTGGGACTACATCGACTCTCACCACTTCAATCCAGAACTATAGGATGGTGGCTAGCCCCAATGTTTAAGCAGGGATTGGGTAGTTGATTGTGGATCCGCAACTAACATCTCCGGCCATCAATCAATGTCCATCACCTTCACTGAATATCCTCTGAATACAACGATGGTGAAGGGATACAATGCAGGCACATTGTTTGCTTTTGGATATGGAAGCGTTCGGTTGATTGGTCAACTACCAGATGGAAAGACGGAAATGATCATACTCATAGAGGTGGTGCATTTGTTGGGATCAATCAATGTTATCTCACAATGTCGGATCATGGTCAAGGGCATCAAAGTCGAACTGGCGAATCACTACGGTCTCGACCTCCACAATTGCCAAAGTAAGTTGATTGCCACTACAGCTCAGGTCAATAGGCTATGTGTGCTGGATCAGGATCTGGATCGAGCTTCGGAATCGACCAAATACACCAATATCGACAACAACAGCTAGCTGCTGGCACATAAGACTACTGGGCATGCATCTTGGCACAATGCAGAGCAGCGGAAGTGAAGGCGCCACTGCTGGGCACAAGTTGGAATGAAGGTCTTGGAGATGATGCGAAAGATCGTGGCCGACACTCCGAATATGGCCAGGAAGTGCCATAGTGAGAGCTGTATTAAGTGCAGATTAACTCGAAAGCCTTTAACTCTGCATACAACTTCCCGTGCCACTGAGCCACTGCAGCTAGTGCACTCAGAAAGATGCAGTCCAATGGAAACACCCATCAGAGGAGGTTGATATATGTTGCTCTTCAGCCATAATGCCACCAGGAATTCAGATAAGTACATATCAAAATACAAGTTGAAAGCCCTTGAGAAATTCAATGAATGGAATCCAGTTAGAGAAAAGGAGTCGGAGAAGCAAGTGAAGCAATTTCGTACAGATGGAGGTGGTGAATATACCTTCATGACATTTACAGAATACCTACAATCAGAGGGCATACCAAAGAAAACGACGATGCCCTACACTCCTCAGTCAAATGGAGTTGTCAAATGGGCAAACTGCATGATCATGGAGCGCTTACAAACCATGCCAGACCATGCCACGCTTTCGAAGAATTGTTGGGCATTTGCATGGTCACCAGTAGTTGATCTCAGGAACCCCACTCCGATGAGATCGGGAGTTGGTCCAACCCCGTACAAGGCCCGGCATCGGAGGAAACCATTTTTGAATCATCTTCATGTGATCAGTTGCTTCGCTTTTGTCCGTATTCTGAAAGAGAAATGAAAGAAGCTGTATTATAGAGCCACTCCCACCATATTCATTGGGTACAGCATATTGACTAAGCAGTAATTGGTATACGATCCATTGGCCAAGACGCTTCACCGCTCCCGAAATGTGGTATCCAGTGAATGCAAGCAGTTCATAGCACCAAATGCTGCAGATGAAGCGACCTTGAACAAGCACTCCTACAGAGATGTCATTATGGAACCCTCACCTACCAACGAGCAATCTGAAGCCTCAAAGCCAATTGAAAAATAACCAACCAAACGTCAAACAGAGTAGCAATTGGATGACAACTCACCTCAGAATCCTCTGAGGCCAAAGACGAAGTCACAAGAATTGGCTGGCTTTGAGACGTCACACAGAGATGCATGGAAGCTGCCGGCAGAAGGTACCCGCCGAAACCGCACTGGGAAGTTGGCCAAGTCTGCACAACTGGCTCTCAAAGATGAGGAATGGAAGGATATGATTACCATCTAAGCTGCAGCAGTGATCTCCAACAATCATGAGGATGGCATCGATGATCCAATGTCTTACAATGCAGCAACCGAGTCTCGGTTCACCGACAAATGGGATACAGTGATGAAAGAAAAGTTAGATGGAATTGGTCAGCATCAAGTGTTTTGAGATTTGTGGCAACTTTCGGAAGGGAGAAAGGCTTTGCCAAGGCACTATGTATACAAGATTAAGTGGGATCGAGCAGGCAATGTGCAGCGGTTCATGGCCAGCCCAGTCTGTGAAAGAAATTGCTAAACCAATGCAGCGACCACCAGATGAGCTATGCACCAACTGCTCGCTTGGGCCATGTTACGCTGGCACTCGTTGATTGCTGCCAAGTACAATCTCAAGATCCATCAAATGGACGTATGCACGGCTTTCTTAAGATCCACTTGGAAGAAGAGATCTGGATCCACCCACCGCAGGGATACTTTTGTTTGGCCCAGAATGGGAGGTGATACAACAATCAAAGATCAAAGACTTTGCTGAAGATGGTACTACACTTGAGAAAATCTGTTTATGGCTTGAAACAGACTTCGCATGTTTCGTACTGCAGTTTTAGGACTTTGTGAGCTTGATTGGATTCCAGGCATCACGTGTCCACTGAGGACTGTTCATGCTCAATCAAACCGATCGAGGCCCGGTGGTTGCCCCAGTCGTTCTGTACATCAATGATCTCCGTATCATTGCCAACAAGAGCTTGATTAGGCAGATCGAGAATCAGATGAAAATGAGGCTCTGGATGGATGATGTCAGGAGTGTCTCCTTCTGTCTTGACATGAACATCAAACACAATTGGGAGCATCACATGATTGACATCCATCAGCACCGCTACATTTGGATGATCTTCGCCAAGTTTAGAATGGCTGAGTCCTGAGCAGTTGCTATGCTTATTGCAATGACGCTACACAAGAAATAGCCTGAGGAAGAAGCCTGCAATCCTACTATATTCAAATCGATGATTGGAAGCCTTAAGTATACATTGACCACCACTCAGCCCAATATAGCATATGGCATCAGAGTTCTCAGCACGCACAATCACGACCTGAGCAATGAGCATATGGTACCTTTCAAGCGTATGTTACGGTACCTCAATGGCACAAATGATGGCGTCTGTGTTTCAGAAGAGCACTGAGAGGAGCACTCACAGGAGAAGGAGACGATGCACATAGATTTGATGTCAATTCGGACTATACTGGATGGCCGGATGACTATAAGTCAGCAAGAAGACTTGTCATCACCTTCGGAGGAGCAGTCGATTTGAGATCCAGCAAACAGAAGTCCACTGCTTAGTCCAAGACCGATGCCATATACTACCCCTTTGTAATTGGCCACATGCGACTAACACAGATCTCGCATCTCTTGAATGAGCTCTGCATGCCCACTATCACTCACATGTTCTCTGATTTATAGTCACTGAACGAGACCATCAATAACAGAATGTACCCTAGAACTGCAGTTCCACACATTGCGACGAAGCAGTATCTTGCTGCAGATATGGCAAGGGATAGAGCATTCAACTTGAGCTACATACCGACTGCTGAGATGCTCGCTGACTGCTTGACAAAGCTACAGCCAAAGCCAAACTTCTTGAAGGAGTTTGCTGCGATGCGAACAATCAGTATTCAACTTGGAAATGGTCTCGGAATTGGAATTGGGTATGGCCACTGAAATGGCCTTCGTACGTGCGGAAATGGTGATGGGAATCGATTCTGAAATGGAATTGGAAATGCTGTCAGGAATGCCTTCAGAAGGTGAATTGATTGGATACCTTTGTTTCAAGGAGATCTGCAATGTTTAATTGGCTTGGCTTCTCTTTTCTTTACTGTTGGTTGTTTGAAATGGATGTGATAGCCATCCTAGAGAAGTGTTGAGGTGATTGGAAGTTTGGATATCATTATGCCAAGAACTATCATGTAACTTGCCTCACTAGCAGTTTGCGCTATTAATTATCGATTGACCTTATGTTGATGCAATATGCCTCGTGACATGATCCAATTGACACCTTTGCATATGACTGCACACTCTCGAATACTCGAGTACACGCTAACGTACATCATTAGCTACCTACTGCACTGTGTATTAAAGTTACAATGTCTGAATCAAGGTGTGCAGGAGGAAGATAGTTAATTGAATTGTACTATTTGATATAAACATTATCATAATCACTTCTGGAGGCGATGGCTCCAGGTTTGAGGTCCACTGGCATGCTATTGGAGACACAGCAATTACACCCAATAGCTTCAAACTTTTCACAACGTAATAGTTTGATTTGAAAGCATTTTGAAAACCACTGTACACTGCTCAGGATATTCATGTATTATGGTCCACAACTTCCGGAGCATTCAGGAACACAGGTGAAGTAGTCTTCAAGCAGCTGAGAGCACATCGCATTGCATTCAGCCTATCTGGGAGCATCTGAACACATCTGGAAGGATCAGTGTGGCTGTTCAAAGTTGGTGAGATAATCAAGTATGACTTCCAAACCACTTTCCATTTTGCTGATGAGTCGAGATATAAGGTGGGTAGATTGGTAGCTATATAGATACATAGACCAGAATGCAGATCGACTATATGTGATTTAAAAGTTGTTCAACAATACGGTAGCGGCTTAGAATTCCAGGCACACAAGCAGTCTTCCCAAAGAACACGTCATTTTTCCCAGCCTGCTCCACAGTAATTTGAGGTGCTGCAAGGCTTGTTGCTGGCACTCTCAGGTGCTTCCAGACTTGTTGTTGGTAATTCCAGGTAGTCCCCTAGTTGTCACCAGATCACGTATATGCACTCTTATTATTTGCTCGTGCTCTCCGGTGCACCTCGAGGCCACTGCATTGGTCCAGTCAACCCTGTGATTGTGGTCTGACACCTCCCAGACTGTCCCAGAGGATCCCAGAGACAAAAATACATTTTGTTGATGCTGGCTGCAGGTGGAGTTTGAAAACAATTCGACTTACAATTGACGATTAGTGTTAGCAACGGTTCCAACAAGCCAGACCAGTTCCAGGTTAGGGTTGGAACAGGAACTGAACCATTGCAACAGGTCTTACCATATGAAAACCGGGATGATTGCAATTGGGCTGGTTTTATCACCAAAAACCCGGTATTTCAACCTCACAACTTTGGCTCCAATTAGGAATCTGAGTTCTGATCATATCGTGACATTATCAATACCTAGATGGTGCAGCATTATTCCCTTATTCACCTCCCGCTGTCAGATTTCCCATCCAACCAATATTCATTAAGTTGCTTTTCAAAACCTGTCAATTTCGCCCTGAATTGTGTGTTTTTTAACAGCAACTCGATGACTATTGGTCGGATCGCAAATCTGAAATCGGGAGGTGAAAGAGGGGCTAATACGGAACAATCAACATATTGATAATGTCACGATACAATCAGAACTCAGATACTCAATTGGAGGCAAAGTTGCATGAGCCGTAAGATGAAACTGCAGTCTGGGTGCAACCCAGCCAAAAAACTGCGGGGTTTTGCCCAGTCCAGGTAACAACCCAGTGTTAGTTCTCCGGTTCGGGTTGCTTCAGTGTTCCTGACGCTGCCCGGGACCTTGGGGTCGGTTCCAACCCGGACCGAAGCCGGGTAACCCTGAACTGTTGCTAACACTACTGACGGTGGCTATCAAGTGAACTCAGAGATACTTGCGATGGCTATTATCACACAAGTTTGGACATGTACGTGGAGAGCTCAGATGTTTATGAACTTGGAGGCAGACATTGGGCAATGTGCCAGATACTTGAAACACTATTCATTTGGTAGTTTACTTGCAACTATGGGAATGTGACAAGGTGACTTTACGTTTGGGCTCCCATAGAGAGGTAGCTAATGGCGGTCAATCTTGTAGTGAGGCGTGCTGGAGGCAGAACCTACATTCAGGAGTTAACTCATAATCAATAGAATGAAGGGAAGTTTGATAACATCAGCAAAATGTAACTCGGTCTGAAAGCAATATGCAATCCTCCCAGACACTCTGGGCGACCTCACCAGTTCTTCTCAGTACTTCTAGATGCTCCCAGACCTCCCTGGAGCTAAGCACAGTGCTCCCAGACTCTGCAAAAGCATTCTCAGGATGCTATGATATTTGACTGATAGGATAGTCAAATTTTGGAGCTCTTGAGACCTTGGCGCAGATCTGCGGGAGACTTCAAGAGAAGCTGAGACCGCTGAGCAGGTCTGCGGGAGACTTCAAGACCAGCTGAGACCGCTGTGCAGCACAGCGGGAGAATTGTTGCCGTATTCTCACAGCTGTGGTTCTTACATTACCACAAGGCATTTCGTCTTTATTACAGTCACAAGATATGCTACATCATAATATGGCATGTAGTATTTAAGACATTCTACATATATACATACGGTCAATCTGGCCGCAAATGGTAGTCGAGAATAATCGGGGGAGTATCTGGACACACCCATTGAGAGAACGTAGAGATGCACCACTTGGAGCTGTTGTGTTGAAACGATGGAGCTAGAAGGCAGAGAGCCCACCATCAACACTCCGCCGCAATCTGGCGACATCCAAACGGAATTCATCAGCAAGAGCAGTTCTGGTTGGAGGAGTGTACGAATCGGGTGACATGATATAATACTACCTGGCGTTGAGGATCCACGCAATTGTGTCGATCCATGAAATCTTGGACAGAGCGAGTGAGAACAAAAGTTGGGAAAGATAGAGTGTGTATTTTCATTGTATGATAAGAGTACATGGGAATGAGATGATGTCAATCGGCTCCAGGGTCTGCCGAATATATACTCCCCATCACTCTGTCCACCTCCATTACCCCTGTGTCACTGTACACCCACTGTCGCTCCTTGAAGATGTACTTGGAGGCCAGAATCGAGCGATTTTGGAGATGCACTTGGAGACCGGGACCAAGTGAACTCAGAGATGCACCTGGAGGCCAGGATCGAGTGAGATTGGAGATGCACTGGCAGACCGAGATCGAGCGGACTGAGAGATGCACTTGGAGGCCGGGATCAAGGGACTTTGGAGAAGCACATGGAGGCCGGGATCGAGTGAACTCAGAGATGCACTCAAAGGCCGTCATCAACCAAATTTGGAGATGCACTGAGGCCAAGATCGAGTGAACTAAGAGATGCACTCGGAGGCCATGATCGAGCTAGTTTGAAAATGCACTGATGCCGAGATCGAGTGAACTCAGAGATGCACTTCGAGGCCATGATCAATCAAGATTGGAGGAGTACTTGGAGGCGGTTGATCTGGAGGAGATTGATCCGAAGGCGGTCAATCTGGAGGTAGTGAATCCTGAGGAGGTAGATCGGAAGGCATTTGCGATGGAAGCTGAGACTCAATTTCCGGGTTAACTCGTAATTGTGGGAATGTAGAGAATTAAGTACAACAACGTCCGCTGAGAGCTGAGAGAATGGCTGGGAGCGGGAGACAGTCCATCTTAGGATGATGCAGTACGCAGTCCTCAGTGTATGATGTACTCGGTGTTAACTCTTGATCATTGCATGGAGAGATAGAGAGGGATAACTTAACTTCGTGTTCTTAGGTGATAGTAGAGTTGAGGACCAGACAGAGAGAGATGAGAGGAGATGGGGGAAATCATCATGAGAAACTGGGACTTACAGAATTTCGTGTGCAAGTCAACTTACCATTTCCGATACGGCGGGTATGAGTCCCAATCCAGTATGTAATTACTCCAATACGCGGTCTTCCCAACCCAATCAGGTTGGTCGTACCCCAGATTTCTCATTTGCGCTCGTATCCTCCACATCGTTCTCATCTTCATCCCCCATCTCTTTCTTTCTCATCCACAACATCTACTATCATCGCAGCACACAAAGTTAAGGCATCCCTCTCTATCACTCCATGCCATGATCATGAGTTGACACCTAGTACAAACATACACCGAGTACAGTATACACCGAGTACAGCGTACACCAAGTACAGCATACACCATGTACAGCATACACCAAGTACAGCATACACCAAGTACAGCATACACCGAGTACAGCATACACAGAGTACAGTATGCCCAAGAATATTTGTCTTCCCTTCATTCTCATGATTACGAGTTGACCCCTGAATATAGCTTCAGCTTCCGGTGTGACTCCCGACACAATCGACTGCCATCAGCCATCTCGCCATCAGAGCTGAAATGTAAAGTCACCTTGTCACATTCCCACATTTGCGAGTCACCTAACTGGTGAATAGAGTCTCAGCACCCGGTACACCGTCCATTGACCGCCTCCAAGTACTCGTCCAATCTCGCTTAATCAATGCCTCCGAAGTGTAGCTCCAAACTCGGACAATTACGGCCTCCAAGTTCGCATGATCATGGCCTCCATGTGCATCTTCAAACTCTCTCGATTACGATCTTCAATTGTATCTTCAAATTCGCTTGATTACCGCCTCCAAGTGCATCTCTAATCTCGCTCGATCATGACCTCGGTGTGCATCTCTAAGTTCACTCAATCACAGCATCCAATTGTATCCCCAAATATGCTCGATTACTGCCTGCCAGTGCATCTCCAAACTCACACGATTATGGACTCCAAGTTTGCACAATCATGGCCTCCAAGTACATCTCCAAACTCGCTCAATTACAGCCTCCAAGAGTATCTCTAATTACACTGGATTACCGCCTCCAAGTGCATCACTAAACTCACTTGATCATGGCCTCGGAGTGTATCTCCATATCCGCTCGACTACCACCTCCAAGAGCAACTGCAAACTCGCTTGATCATGACCTCGGAGTGTATCTCTGAGTTCACTCGATCCACATTTTCAGGTGCACCTCGAATTGCTCTCCAGCTCCGCCTGCAGCCAGTCCAGATATACCGTGTGTAGATGGGTTGCTATATAGATACATAGTTGAGAATACAAACTGAATACATGAGTTTTAAAAATCGTTGAACGATGAGTAGTAGCTATGATTTCCAGGCACACCGGCAATGTTCCCAGAGATGTCGTTTTTCCCAGACAGCTTTATAGTGATTCGAGGTACTTCCAGGCACGTCGCTGGCGCTTACAGACTTATCGCCGGCACTCCCGGACTTGTCGCTGGCACTTCCAGGTGATCTCAAACTTATCATAATCACTCCCATGATACTCCTTTACCAGTCATCAGAGATCTCAGTTACTCCGAAGGCCGGCCGGAATGCCCTCCTATGGTCTGACACTCTCCTGAAATTGACGCATCTAAGTTTACACTCCACATCCTCTCAGACACTCCTGGAGGCTCCCAGTAACTAAATTACATTTTGCTGATAAATCTTGGGTGAATGCAGTAGTACTTGGTGTATGCTGTACTTGGTATATACTTGTACTTGGTGTATGCTTGTACTTAGTGTTCAAATCTGATCATGGCATAGAGAGATACAGAGGTATGACTAATCTTTCTACTCTACACTGATAGTAGAGTTCTAGACGAGAAAGAGAGATCTGCAATGAAGATGGGAATGATCTGGAGAATATGAGTGGATAACAAAGGTCAGGGGTATGACTTGTCTGATCAAGATTAGAAGACCTCGAATCCGTGTGATTACTTACTGAATCAGGAGTGGAATCTGCCGTATCGGGATTGGTAAATATACTTGGGCAGGAAAAACTTCTCAGTGCCAGTTTCTCATGATGATTTCCCATCTCATCTCATCTCTCCCTTGTTCATTCTCAACTCTACCATCACCCAGGAATATGAAGTGTTGTCATCCTACACTAACTATCGATGCCACGATCATGAGTCAAAGCTGAGCACAGCATACACCAAGTAGTGCATCATCCCAAGATCGACTCTCTCCTGCTACCTGCCTGTATCTCATGTCTCAGCAATCAACAGACCTCTTTGTACTCAATACTCAACATTTCCACAATGACGAGTTAATCAATGAATAGAGCCTCAGCTCCCATCACGCCTCCCACCAAATCAACTACCTCCAGATTAACTACCTCCAAGTCCTCCTCTAATTTCAATCGATCATCGCCTGCAAGTGCATCTGCATTCTTCCTCAATTCCAGCCTCCAAGCTTACATGATCATGGTCTCCAAAGAGCATCCCTGAACTTGTTTAACTTTTGCCTCCAAGTGCATCTCTATATTCACTTGGTGTCGGCTTTCAAGTGCATCTCCAAATTCGCTCAATTACAGCCTCCAAGTGCATCTCTGAGTTCACTCACTCTCACCCTGCAAGTGTATCTCCAATCCTGTTCGATCACGGCCTTGACTTGCCTCTCTGAGTGTACTCGGTCTTGGCCTTCCAGCGCATCGTCTAACTCCTTTGATTACAACCTGCAAGTGCATCTCTGAGTTCACTCACTCTCAGCCTCCAAGTGCATCTCCAATCTTGCTTGATTACAGCGTAAAAGTACATCTCTTAATGTACTCTTTCTCGGACTCCAATTGTATCTGCAAACACGCCCACTCACATCATAGAACCCCAGTTCACACAATTATGGTGTAGTGAAATGGCGGGGCTTCCATGGCACCTGATGGAAATTGATGAGACAGAGTGGTTCTGACCAGGACAGTGTAGGAAGAGCGTTAGAGGATAGGAAGGGGTACCCGGCCATATGAAATCACACAGATTGCATAGATCTGTAAAGGCTCAGCAAGAGTGCATGAGGGATCTCACAAATTGTGTGGATCTATGACAGCTTGGCAAGTGTGTGTGGGACAAAGAGGTGGGAATAAAATAGTGTGTATTTTGTATAATTTAAAAATGTCTATCTACCCCAAGGTCTCTCATATAAATACTCCCTGTTACTTAGTCTGCTCCCCATCATTCAGTCTACTCGTGAATGCTCAGTCTACTCCTCATCGGGCCACCTACTCTTTATCGCTCAGTTCGTTTCCATTATCCCTGCATCTCCGTACACCCCATCCTGGCTTCCCTCTGGCAAACTGACTGGCAGTGGTGGTGAGAAACAAATGAGTGCGCTACAATGGGCTTGAAGTTGATTAATAAATTTTCTCAATCGGAGTCACCGGTTTGGCCTCCGATTACGCTCAAGCAATGTGTGTGTTCAGATTCACCATATGGATTTATATGGAGACAGTTAGATAATGCATGTCATTATGTAGTGTTGTGAATCATGCAACTGTTACAAAGATAATTAGGGAAGACAGAATGCCCTGCGGTTATGGAACCATCTGAACCAAGTCCCCTGCTGAGCTGCAAAGAGGTTTGAGCTGCTCAAAAAGTCTCCTGCAGACCTATGTTGGCATCATAGTTACTTCAAGATTTGACTATCCCACAAGTTGAATACGCTAGCATCGTGAATGCACCTCAATATCTGAAGGTGTATTTAGGAGTACATGATCATACTCTTGCAGAGTCTGAGAGTACGTTGCTAATCTCCTGAAGGGCCTGGAATGATCTGGAAGTACTTGGAAGTACTAGTGAGGTCTACTGTAGTGTCTGAGAGGTTGCAATGTTTCATCCAGACTGTTGAGCTGATTGGAAGTACGGATATCACTATGCCAAGGACTATGATGTAACTTGCCTCTTTTGTAGTTAGCACCATTAGTCATCGATCGACCTTATGTCGATGCGACATGTCTCGTTACACGATACAATAGACACACCTTCGCATACGCCCGCACACACTCGACTACTCGAGCGCACGCCACCGTACAACAGGTTATGAGCCCTTGCGTTTAAAAAGGGAACCGACGATCAATTACTTCCATTTTCGTTTGTCGAGTGGAAGTCATCATCGTCACGGAGAAGCGTCTCCACAAGCTAAGATGAGTTCGACTACGATCGCCATCACCAAGTTCAATGGCACGAACTATGCACAATGGGCAACCGAGATGGCACTACTTCTCGAGCAGAAGCAAGTGTATGGTATCATCAAAGGATACGACGACAAGCCGGAAAAGCCAGCAGCAAACGCGACCGCTACAGAGAAGGCCGCTTTCAAAGACTGGATGAATCGCCATGGTGTTGCCAGATCGACTATCCTGCTCGGCATGGAACCGAGGATACAAGCGGAATATACGGTCGT
>Ga0307514_10000442_pt1 | contig 89688 bp, 97 predicted proteins | sample 16_EM_MG_FD_203088 | JGI IMG/M metagenome (GOLD analysis project Ga0307514, IMG submission 203088) | Populus trichocarpa ectomycorrhiza microbial communities from riparian zone in the Pacific Northwest, United States - 16_EM | ecosystem: Host-associated > Plants > Roots > Unclassified | place... | reverse complement strand
CATCGCCGTCTAAATCAACGCCGTCCGGTGCGTCCACATCATCCTCCATGCGCATATCCACATCAGGATCAAGTTCTGAGTCATATTCGCCGTCCGACTCGGTAGAGTCGGTATCATCATCTGAGGTAATTGACACGGCGGGCAATGCTTCCGGCTCTAAATATACCCGCTCTAGTTAGCCCTCTGTGTCCGAGTCTGCCTTATACAGTTTAGCAATACCTTTCCCTTTACCGTTTCCCTTCCCCTTCCCCTTCCCTTTCCCCTTCCCATCCTTTGGTCCCTTCCCTTTTCCGGTCGCTTTGTCACCGCCCTGTGTGTCCTCCTCACCCTCGCGGTCGTCATTGTCATTGTCATCGCCAGGACGGCTCCGTCCACCGCTCGGCGCTCCGGGATCCGCCCAGTTCTCATCATCATCATCCTCATCTATTATCTCATCCCAATTCAGTGGTCTAACGGCCAGGAAGTGGCCTGGCTCGTACTGCCAGCACCTTGGCGGCTCAATCTTTACCCTAAGATGATCGCTACCGTACCAAGAAAAATGCTCACCGGTGCTTTGAACGTTTCCCGAGCTGGTTGTCTGCGGATTGGAGCGATCAACTTGATCCCCGAAGGCATGGGGGTTGTCCCACCTCCAATTGTTCCTTTGGTCACGGGTTTTGTTAAACATTTGCCCCATATATGAGCGGAAGGCTGCCCACCACTCCCGAAAAGGTGAACTCCTGCTCCTGCAGTGCGGCCACATCAGCTGGAATTGTGAAAACTGGCGAGTCGTGACTGGATTAAGAAAGATTACATCATAAAAGAGGTCCCAGCCTCTCTCATCCTTGACGCCGCAAACATTGTATATGCGTATGAGTCCACGGATGTGTTCCGAGATGAATCCCTTCATATGGTCCCGATCCAACGACAGGCGTCGATTTTTAACCGATGTCGGCATTTTTGCCCTAGCAGTTGCCTTCCCCTTTCCTTTGGAGCTGCCCTTTCGTACCATTGCTGCGAGTTGAAAATGAATCTACATGCGAGGCGTTAGCATTATGATACAGTTGAACGTAGCGAAAGGAAGCCCAGAGTGAACTTACAAAGTTGTTTAGGTTATCCAGTGTGTTTTGTAACGAGAGGCGTTGTTTTGTGCAAGTCACGTGATGTCGAGATCAGGATGCTGTCGGTGTGTATAATACGGGAGTAAAAGAGAAAGGAGATGTAGGCGGAAAGAAGGGATATATATACTCGAGTTCTGGCGATTTCTTGGATCAAGGTTCAACTTCTGAGTTTTGTTGGTTAAGGAACACAAAACGGCGCAGCCTTCGTCTTGCCACACCACCACTCACCTCATGAACGACAAGCCTCGAGACGAGATTTAGTACTCGCTGTGAGGACAGTTTGCAACGCCGGGCGTTGCTTTGGCATTTCATACCACTTCTGCCGCTCAGACCTCGTGCATCTCGGAGCAAACTGAGTAGTTCTCAAGTTGTCCCAACTGTGCACCCATCCAACACGGCTACAAACGCCTAGCGGTGGAAAATGCAGACGCAACTGATGTCATAGGATAGAGAATACGTCATTGTTCGCTTTGCAATGCTTTTAGCTCTGCCAAAGGGGGATTTCCACTGGGAAGCTGAAGATAGACACAATCGATGGTTCGAAGTATTGTGCCAAGAACGAGTGCAATACGATGATAATCGAGGCCAAGAAGGCATAAACACCCTGCAAGCGGTGCAAATAGACCTTCAGACGTTGCTGTAACAGTGAATATCAATGCTGAGTTTAATCACAGTTTAATCAGAGTTTAATCTGATGGCAGTTAACCCCATAATTGAATACTTTTGAAGGGATCTCGTCCCCGAGTATTGTCACGGTTTAGAGTCTAGCGCGGTCAACACTGCGCCTCCCTTTTTTGTCGAATCCCTCCAGGGTCGCTCAAATAGGAGTCTACCTCGCCTGCCGTTGCATATGCATGCACAGGATATTATTCCCACAGTCTTAACGTCGAACATCCATATCGGATGATACCTTCCCAAAGCCCTCACCCTGTCACGTCTCCGGTCATACGAAATGTTCGAAGTCTTTCTAATTGTCAGAATCAACAAATGCGAGGGCCTTCGGGGAATTCTCAGCTTCCCCCTGCTGAGAGACGTGTTTCCGTACCGGCTGGCGAGAGGGATTCCTTTCAAGGAGGGAGTTCCGTAGCCTCTACGATCCAAGGTCAGAACACCACCCCCTCATCTTCACTGAACAATTCTCGTGTTGCAGATATCACTCAACGCGTGACTTCCACCCCGTCCGCTACACAGCGACGGTCAATAATTACTCCAACCGCCACGCCTGATACAAGCAGTCGTAACACGCCAGCACCCAGCGGAATCACATAGACAGGCTCAACGCGTCGCGTCGTATCCAGCCCCGCATCCGGCATTGCTAGCACTCCCACGCCGCTTAGCGCTCTTGAAAACCTGCCTACCCCCATCCCGAATCCAGAAGCCCGCGCGATCATTACAAATCCACTGCGAACGCGAGCTACAGAAAGGAATCAGAGACAGACACAGTGGCAATTGCAACCACAGGCGGTGTCTACACCTCGATCAGTGGTCTCCAGAAGTTACAGCATCCATCGATTCGGTCACTCCGACATGACAAGTCTTGTATTTGCAACGGGCAGGCTCTTGAAGCTCTACGTGTGGAACAGATGGCCGTTTATGAGTGCAAGCGACTTGGAGACGGTAAGTTGTGCAACGTGACGCGTTGCGAAAGCATTAGCTGAAGCCACACACTGGTAGATAATAGAGATGTACTGGAACACCGCAATGCAGCAAAACAACATTTGGTCAATAGCATTTGAGGCACGCACAAAGGAGATTTTGAAAGAGGTATGCTGAAGCAACGGCCCACTTTCGATATTACACGCTCAAACTGGTACCAGGTTCGCGCACAAGTCGATAAGGTTAAATCCCATTTTATTCAATCAACAACGGACAACATAGCAGAGCTTTATGATCTCCACCGCTTTGAATCCACCGCAGAGCATTTGGAATTCATTGATTCCCTTCTGGCAGACAATAAGTATCTTTTTCCTATATCAGAGCGTGTGGAAGGTGGTGTACGCGGTCCAAATCCAACGCAGAGAGGGTCGAAAGCTGCTAACGAATGGCTGGTGTCCACTTTACTTCCTGGCCGAAGCAATCCCGCAGTTTATCTACATCAAATTTTATCATCGGGAGAATAACCGCGGTAAGTATGCTGATGGATTTTATAATTCCATGATTGACGACAAGGACAGTCATCTACCCTCGCCACTGATCATGTTTACCTGCACCGCGTTGCGCCATGCTCTCCTGGAGTGGCAAAAGAACAAAGGTGTTCATCCGAAAGCTTCCAAGTCAAAGCTGTAAGCGGACAGACCTGGTCGCTCGAACTGCTTCAACTGCAAGAATGACGCTGGTAAGATCGTATCCTACTGCACTGTAACGGGTCGCAAGTTGTTAACCTCGCCTGGTGTTGCAGACACGTATACATTCTTGATGAATACCTGCAACACACCACCAGAGAGCTACCAGCAGAGGGTGTATAACAACACTCTTGCCACAGTCAAGCGTCAGATCCAACAGGTGGAGAACACAACGCCTGCCGTGGTGATCAGCGTGGAAGCAGCGCGTGTTGACAATGCTATTCTTCTTGACTATTTGACCACCGAAGTGGCGCTTGAGGTACCTGAAATCGGAACCACTGACTCTAACATCCCGATAGACAACAATTGCACGGATGACAAACTGCATTTCGGGATGCCATGGGACCGCGGGGATTTCAAAGATGAAGGTGACGAAAGGGATGCCATCCCCACTGCCAGCCGGCGACGACAGGCCGCTACTGAACTCGAGAGGTTTGACCTGGGAACCAGTGATGTCGACGGGTATGAGGGCGAGGATGGCGATGATGCGGATGTGGATGAGGAGGAAGAAGCATCGCAAGCCGAGGATGAATCAACGCAGAATGTAGAGGCCTGAGGGCATAGTAGGTTTGACCTGGGAACCAGAGATGTCGACAGGTATGAGGGCGAGGATGGCGACGATGCAGATGAGGAGGAAGAAGCATCGCAAGCCGATGATGGATCAACGCAGAATGTGGAGGACTGAGGGCATAGTACTAGAGAGTGTGAAGATTGGACAGTATATCTCAGACATGTAAAATACGATAATGGCGAAGCAAATGCAACGGCAAGCGATGTATCCGAAGCGAAGACTGTATTGCAATAAGTGACAAATCTCAAAGCTAAACATAAATGAGAGTGCGGCATGTGGCTATCGGCCGAAGAAAGGCATAACCATCGCCAGGCGTTGTGTAAACGGCTACTGCATAACTGCAACCCCTGCGAAGAGTGTAACATATGTGTGGTTCTTATGGTGCGTATACGTCACCACATTCCGGACGCAAAGTAAAGGAAGCCTGAGGCCGGAGCGGCGAGCGTAATATACAACGCGACGCGTCGCAAGAATCAGAGGCATGGTATAATAGCCGCCGCAAGGGAGGTATGCAACGCGACCCGTCACTTGGGCGACGGGTCGCGTCTGATTCTCCGTCAGAGGGTACGAGGTTCCACCAGAGCCGTCAGAGCCTTCCGGAACACCCGGGTGTTTTAGATGGAAACTAGAGTTGTTGCTGATCTAGCCTTATCATTGCCATGTCATACCATTTCCACATCGACCCGGTGATAAGTGCCACATATCGCAGTACTAGGTTACTTTATTCATGCAATCTAGTTTCAAAGCATTACACTCCTGAGAAGAATCCAGCCATTCATTGTATAATACCATGTCAGACCATGTAACAAATGAAACTTGAACTTCGACATCACACAATCCATTTGCAACGGCAGTTGGAACATCCACTGATCATAGTCGGCAGCACCTATTACAAATTAATGCCTGACCCTGAAGGATAATTGGCTTGCATCATAGATTTACGCGGAGCCGAACCAATAATATGCGAACGTAGATCCCATGATATCATCTTGTAGTACACACTGAGTCTGATGCTTCAATGCATACTAACTCAAACCAATAAGCAGGGTTGCTTCAGGCCTCATATCATCAGCCAACGTCTTAAATCCCTCAGTCATGTCATGCTAATGTTGAGACCATTCTCTTTGCCTGGGGAGTACCCTGATGACTCATATCGCCAGTGGCAATAGGTCGGATGTTCTGTGTACTCCCATATTGACTATCGACTGCCATGTCTATGTGTCAGAGTAATCCTCAGTCCAATCAGACATGTTCCGCTTGTATCAGGAATACTGAATGTGGTTGAAAACTACGCACACTGCTGAAGAGGGATGAGATTCCCACTTCCCAGTACTGGCAACACCGCTGCATCATCAAAAAGTGAATCTGCTTAGCTCTGACACTGATCCAATCAACACACGACCCATGTGTAATCCCACAAACGATCACATTGCTGGCTCACTTGTATTGTCATGAATAGGTGTTAGGCATATCACACGACTAGACCTAGAGAAACTCCGTGCCATGTATTCAATTCACTACCAGAAGTACCGTTATCGCTGGTAAGGGAAAACTCCTAACACTATGGCCAGCAGCCGCCAGCCCATCCCCTGCAGCAATGGCAACCGAAACGACATCACCAACATCACTAGCATTGAGAGAACGGGATTTGTTAATGGAACTACGATTGTAGCGGGTGCAATGTCTCCTGGAGGTTAGGAATGGTATTAGCGATCAGATTTAGGATTTCCTTTGTTTGCTATTTTAATCTAGGTTTCATCAATATAGTATCCCTTTGCCGGTAACCGGGTTTGTGCCTATAGATGGGCCGGCTTTTAAAATACACATCACACAGCCACAATCCAGCCAAATGCCCCCAGAATAAATGAAAGTACTCTACATATGTTGAAATTCATAAAAACAATTTTGTTTGGGTGTGAAACACAAAGCCTCATTGCAGGCCTCACACTTTATGCTGGTTTTCATGCCTTCTCCACTTCCACTCTGACTTCTTCTCCACCTGCAAACGAAACAACCTACTCTGCTCTCCATAGAAAGTGGGGAATGGATTCCTGCTACCTTTCGGCAGAGGGGAAGGAGGGTGTGCTTGGTAACTAGCCTGGGAGGCAGCGGGGGCAAGGCAAATTGTGTGGGGGGAGCCGACCAAGTGATATTTTGTGAAGCCGGAATGCAGGAGGAACTTTTCATTGTTGATGGACTTCCATCTTGCAGAAGGTCACACAATCAATGGAGAGACAGAAGTCAAAGTGCCCCACAGTGTGCTCTATTTTTGCTGGAAGATCTCAATAGATTAAGAGTCTATTGATGAGAACCAACATGGTAAGCCTTCACGAGTTTCAGTTGGTGAATTGTATGTAGATTCATCGAAGAAGCAGTGGATCTCCTGAAAGCGAGTCTTGCCAAGGTAGGCTGCTGGTAGTAATCCATCCTTGGGAAGGTAAACTCCATCCTTTATCCAGCACCTCTCAGGAGGAACTCCAATAAGATCCATATGAATTTGAATTGCCAGCCAGAGATGAAGCTCCTGAGCAGTAACTGGCTTCCAGGAATGCTGCCGCTCCTTCTCTGGCCCAAGACACTGCTGCTGGGTATAGGGATTGGTGTTGGCTACATGCTGTCCCATAATGAAGTTGGTAAAAAAAAGTTTCAAGATTTGAATTGGAGTAATGGCATCCAGCTCAGAGAATGAGATGGGCAATCTGTTCCATGCTCTGTGAGGGGGGACAATAGGTTGTAAAGGGTTGAATGTGGGAATCTCATGAAGATCTGTCAAATTTTGAATTGGTTTATTGCGTGTTTTCTGTTACGGGGGTGTTTAGATCCCAATAACTAATACAATATTTATTAAATCTAAGTACAGCTGCCTATCTAATCTCTTTCTCTCCTCGTCTTATCCTCAGACTCAACCTCTTGCCCGTCTCGCAAGAGCTATCCCTTCTCTTAGTTCTAATTCCACTGCCGCGTCTTCTAACTCGGCCAAGTTGAACCAGTGCCAATTGCCGTCACCGATGTAGACGTGGATTAGATTTCCCCGTCGAACAACCACTCCTCGGAATATTCCTCGAAGGGTAAAGCGCCGGAGTTGAGATATCTCAGCACCAGGTAGTCGATATTCTCGTACTGACAGAAAAGCAACACCACAGTATAGATGTGGGTTAGGCGGTGCTCTTCCAACTCGGAAAGCAATCTGGCGAAACTCTCGACTTTCTGTTGCAATGCGTACTCGGCTGGTGTGTACCGATGTCCAGGCATAGACGGCCCAGTCTCATGTATGAATTAGGGAGGTAATTTTGAATAGATAGAATTCTTAATAATATTTTAAGATCGTCTTCGGTGTTCTCTGAAAGCTAATCTGTTCGCTGATGATCCCCAATTCCTTCGACTATCGCTGGCTCTTTATAGCCCTCGTTCTTCCCCTTTGGTGTGATAGTGTTATCTCGGCCACGCCCTCTTGCGCCCGATAATAACTTACCACATCACCCTCAGGTAATTGTGTCTCTGCAATGTGGTTTGAAAGCATTACGCTCCTGACTACTATCAGGCCATCCATCGCGCAATATCTGCTTACCCTTTCCTAACTCAGACATCTTTGCAATCATACAAGTCGGTAGTTGGAACAGTTACCAATCAAAATGATAATGCTTATCGCCTCTTAAATCCCTCACGCAGGTGAGCGAATTAATTGCGTCATAGATTTAATCAGTGGCCAACCGATACTATGCCAATGTAGATTACTGACGCGTAAGCTCGTATCCGATACGAGGTTACATTGCGATCCAGACCTCTCGAGCCAACGAGTGGTGCTCGCTCTAGGCGCAATGCCTACGTTATTAATCCCTCAGATACGTCATGCTAAGGTCGAGACATTTCTCCAGACCGGAACGTGCTTCTCGGATCCTAGCCCGTTACAGGTAGGGGAGTAGAGTTCACTTAATCGCATTTTGACTTATCATCTGAGGAGTTATAATAATCGTCAAGGTTGAGCATTGCAGGTGGAGCTTCAGTAGTGGGTGAAGACACAACAGCTATAATGGCAGATTGGTGCTGTACCACTGTAGGTGGTAGTGGTGGTTGGGAAGAGGTGCGCTTTAGACCAGAGTGATTGTCCATGATGCGATACTTGGCACTTTGGTTTTTAACACTTGTTGGTGAGGATGGTGGAGATCAGGGTATAAGTGGTGGGGTTAGGTAGTTGACATTAAGATTCTGAGGTCTCAGGGCTTCTCTATTCATGGTTGTTGTGGTGTGGTAGATGGGAAGTGTGAAGGTGGTTGCTGCTGGGCTGGAGGATGGTACTCTCACAATCTCCAAAGTACTGCTATTTATATGCATCTCAGCACCACAGAACTTGTCACACTGCCACAAGGATTCATAAATAGAAGCTTCTACTAGTTATCTTTCAATTCACAATATTGTAGGGGGGGGTTTAAGTGGGTGGCTGTGTTGTTATAAGTGACAAGGCGCACCATGTGTGAAACTTGTGGGCCCTTTTGTGGGTCCGCTACCAGCAAAGTGATAATAGTAATAAATGTATTGGAACTGATGGTTCTCTGAAGTCTAATCTCAAATGCATGGAAGCAGCATCACGATGATGCATAACCCTCCCACAACTATGAAACAACTGTATGATACTGAATAATCTTGTGTCAACAAATTAAATATCGTGAACCACTTCTGCATGGTAACTATTATTGGTCAAATTAAGCCATCAGGAATCTTTAAGGTACAGAGCGATTACTATCATCATCGCGAGGACCAATCAAATTGGGTGACATAGAAGTATAGCAAGAGATAATTTGAAATATTGACAGAGAAAGTGTGAACCGTTGGTCAAGTACTTGTTGTCACATTTCCAAAAGTGGGTAAACTGGTCGTGATGCTTGAAAACAGCATTGCAACAACTCAAAGAACACTTAGAAACATTAACGCAATGCCATATTTCAGGTAAACCTCAATTTCATTTTTTTGAGTTAGTGGGTACAATAAACTAAATAAACTTAATGAAAGAAATTTAGTTTTTGCTGATGTATAGTATTATATATTAAGTAAAATTGACTCCAGGTATTAGGATTCCAGTTTGCCATATCTTAGGAAATCTAATGCAAATTCTACTCTTCATCAATGATTGATATAACACTATCCACATCTCTATACAAGTTGATTGGACTGTACAGTATCTGATGTTAAATATACAATAGAATGCTATCAACACAATGGCATATTTAAGAGTTACACATTACATCAAGTAATTTTTCCTAGTAATCAATATGACTTGTAAATTTTGAAGCTAATACTAAATGCCAATTGAAAAACCAAGTTATCCTGTATTTACCAATAATCTGGGTTTGAAGCTTTCCCATCTGGACTTAACACTGGGATTTATTATTTACCATATTAGCGATTTTTTGCAATTGATAATCCGATTAAACGGAAAACCCAAAATCACATTTGACTATCCATCTAACAATTGTCCATTCTACTGTTGATGTCAATACCTGCTCCCTAATATGCACCTCTTGCCGAGACTGTCATCCATTTCTATGATGTGTGAGAATTGACTTTTTCAGACTATCTAATCAGTGGCTTTTTGAAGTGACATAAAGGTACCATCTTGAAGGCCTTGCAGTTCCTTTTTTTTAGCACAGTTCAAGATCTAGCACAGGTTTAAATGAAAATTCGTTGACTTGCTGCATAGTCTCATCTAGAAAAGTGATGTGGAGAGCAGGGTAGTAAATACAGACAACTGTCGACAAGTAGGGCAGCAAGACTGCAGGGTTAACTTTGCTGCTACTCGGCTGTCTCAATTCTCCGGAATGTCTCGCTTCACCATTCTGTACGTTATCGCTGTCCGTAGTCTTGGTCTGGGTCGGATATACGATATCCGGGTCCAGAATGAAAGTTTTGGGACACCGTATTCCGGATCAAATCTTCAGCCTAGATGAACTTGTACCTTATCAAGGATTTCAACCTCATTAAATGGAATATCATTTCTGTGTGGGGGCCAATTAATGGACTTTGGGCCCCCAGTCCTGTAGTCTTATCATAGAATACCTTGGTCCGTCCAGTCCTAAAATCTTGAGCCCCGGAAACTTTAATCCGGTCTCGGGCAAGGCCATGGACGGACGGGTCGGACCATTGGGATGCCTGCTTCGCGTGGCGCATCGTAGACTTGCCACTCATCCACCTCGTCAGATGTTCCACCTCGGCATTGGCACACACTCGCCAACCGAGGATGCGCCACTTCAGTTGCCAACTCAGGACCTGCATCATGGTGGCTCTGCGCAAAGTCGGACCTCGGTGTAACCACATGTGGGCCCCAGTACAGACCAGGCTGGTCCCGGTCCAGCAGAATCTCAGACTGGTCCGATCCCTGTCTAAAATATCTTCGCACTGGATTGGACTGTACTAGACGGTCCGGTCCGGACCAGTGCATGGCTGGACGGTTGGAATCATTGACTTCTTCCGAGGCCCGGTTTTCAGGTCCAGTATCTCGACATCCCCAAACCTTCAACCCGAATGCACACAACCATGGGAGACGATATGGACTGGGACGAAGCCTGGGAAAACTTAGAAAACCAAAAAATTGAGAAGCCGACAAGTCCTGGGCCAAGAGTGCACTGGAGGGTTTCCGGGGTTTCTGCAAGCGCTGCGATCGGTGCATACACCCTTGGGCGCAGCACCTATTTTGTTCTTGAATACCTTCGCTGATGGTCCCGAGCTTCAATAAGGATGTATTGTCCAGTCGTTACGTTCGAACTTCGACGGCCGCTTTGGAGAGTGTCGGTCCCAAGGAGATTAAGTTCTACATGATATATCGCGTCAAAGTATCGCCAAAACGCAGGTGGGATGAGGGGCTTCACCAACCTACGGTTTTCTGATTCTACATGACATTGCAAATGGTCTACCCTATGGATACGAACCGTCAACAGCCGAAGGCAACAAATGAAGCAGTCAACAGTGTTGGTATACATCAACTTGGGTAGCCTGTGTTACGGCTTGCGGCCGGTGGCACTTGGGGCAGCAAGGCTACGCATGAGATCAGTCAGATATGGACTGTGCTGGCGGTTACGTTTAGGGTTATGAGTTATAGTAGGTGTGCTGCCGCGGTACGAGTCATTGGGCATCAGTTGTTAGTGCAGCAGCGCGCACGGTTGGTAGTGTTTGGCAACGGTCCCGGAGCCCACTGTCACCCAAACAGTCGACAACAGGCTGTCGCTTCAGCCTCGTTGGTTGCCGTCACAATTAAACTTACACAAACAAAAGTATTCCTAGTATGGGTCTGCTCCCTTGAATGCACGTTTCTGTCACGTCAAACGGTAAAAACGAGGAGAAATCCGCGATCATAATCTTATCCCATATACCTGTAACAAACGCACGAATAACCCTTGCGTCTAAACCCAGAAGCCCTACATCTAGTTACAAACTCCGCGTAAATGCAAACCCAATCCGGAGTAGGTGGATATCAGGTACTGTACCCGCAAATGAGCTTGGGACGTCAGCGGTCAGCACAGGGTGTCCGTCCCACAATAAAAGTGGTTCTTTCAGTGTCAGACCTTGGCACTTTGCTGTCCCGGATCCTAGAATTGTCAGCGGTGAATTTCATCGAAGATCTACTGTATATGGTCTTCTTGCCGGTCCACCCTTTACACCTCCCCTTCTGGCTGAGCTTCTGAGACTGCATTATACTACTGTTAGTCTGTTACTGGTATTGTCAAGGTGAATAGAGGCACTCACAGTATTCTAAAATGTTCCTAAGCGGCCTGGCCTCCATTGAAAAGCCTACGCCGCAAAATGCCTGGCGGACGGCCGGGCCTGGCTGCTTAGGAACACTGGTATCCAAGTTGATGAATAAAGGGTAGAACCATAAACGGAGGGCTGAGCGCCGCTGAGCCAGATCGCACACCGACAGCAATTACACATCACTCTCGCTGTTGTTCATCAATGGATATGTGGTCAGCGAACAGTGTCCCATTGAAAATCTCCAGTCAGCAGGCGGTGCCGTCCCAAGCTCATTAGCGGGTACAGTATGACTCAGAAAAGCCCGATTCCAACAAAGAAAAAGAAAGGGCAAAAGAAAGGGGAAGGAAAAATGCAGCAGAAGAAAGGAGCGAAAGGTTATTCATCTTCGTCCCTGCCCGTAATGCGTTCTCCGAGTTTGCCACTCTTCTTCGGAGGCACACCAAAGGACATCGGATCCGGCCAGTTCTTCTGCACCTCGAAAAAGCGCAAGGTGGCACCGATTTCTAGGGGACAGAACACCTCCTTGTCGATGGTCATGCGTTTATCGTTGCCGTGGAAATGCTGTGACAGCTGGGAATAGATGCTCTTGCATGTCTTTTCAGCCTGATCTAGTCTAATCTTCTCTTTTGCACATACTGTAGCGAGCATGATAGTTCGGACGAGATTTTAGTTGTGACGAGTGTTTTCAATATCGAATACCCAAGAATGGGCAGAAACTCGAATAAAATCTCTTCGGACGAGGCATTTGTGACTCGTGACGTCGTAAGCGTCGTGCTCGGCACAGTACACTGGACAGAGCAGCTTTGAACTCTGGTAATTGGGTAATGTCCTGTAGCATTGCCGTAGTGGATTTGTTGGTTATCTTTCCAATAGTAGCTGCGACGCCGGCAATTCATTCTGTTTCATTAGTTCGACTCCTATTATCGGATCGGGAATCAACTTGAATTATTTGCTTACCGAGGCCGCCACGAAGATTATATCGACCTTCCGCACGGAGTTTGACGTCGAACAGAGTAGTGTAGCTCATCTACATATTTAGCTAGTATAAGAATTGATGCTACTGAGAGTGAAACGTACTTCCAGGCGCGACTGAGCTCTTGCATTCGAGGTGAGCGTGTCTGAATACATTTCCAACAGCTTGTTGTGGTCTTCAGAGAGCTTGTTGTGAAGTTAGTCAAAGAGGGCGTCACATTCTGCCGAGAGTTTATTGTACAGAGCGAAGGGGATGTCGGGAATCGGATCCTCCTTATTGTTGGTAGTCGAAATGTGGAATCCACGTTGGGTGGATGGCCCCTCAAAAAATATTTGTACTCGAAAGGTTAGAGTTTTACCCGAGAGGCCACTACAGCCCCGTTTTGCAATTTGGCAACGAATCCCCACTGATTGAGAAATGAAAAGAGTGTCTAGAGATAACTGTTGGCCTTCCCAAGCGTCCGAGCTGCACCAGGTTGTGATTACTGTCTTTTGGATTTCATGACTCGAGTGATGCGTATGATCATTGTCCAGTGCTCGAAACGCTGCAGGTGCCCGCCCCTCCGCTACTTATTTTACTATAAGTCCTGCCCATACGGCAAAATAAGTTGACATTCCAAGAATTGCTGTCAGTTTAGGATACAGTAACCACAAAACATAGGTGCTAATAGGATAACCCTAGAGTTGTCTCCAGTTGACCAAAGAGGAGGGCCTTGAGGGTTCACGTTAGTCTCCAGCATGTGTTGGCATCATAGCGACTGTCTGCAATGGGATCAACTCGTTCTCCAGCCTCTCCAGTCTTACATATGTATAGTGCGGGGCTTATTATTGTGGAAATATTGTGGGGTTCATCATCTGAATTGAAACATTAGCCAGAACTTTCACCAGTAGTTCTGTCAGTATCCTTCTAGAACAATAAGGTTTGAAAAAATTCTTATATCTGTCCATCTCTTTGTCATACCCTGCACCATCCACCTCTCTTCTCCTCCATCACCCAAATTCGGCTTAACTACCATTCTATTCGTCAACCATGCTAAATTTTACCCTCAACGTCGGAGTTTCCCGGCCAACATCTTTCTCTCTTCCGGTAGAATTCAAACATCAGCAGGACACCATTCTGACCCTGGTCTTCCTAATAACATGTAGTGTCCTTGTACATGTGTTTTGTAGTGTGCAATTTCATCTTCTGTAACCAGGACCCATCGCCTCCGGAACTTCAAACACTTCATCATCGAGTCTACACGGCCGCTAGAGATGTTATAGACGAGATTGCGCTGGCAGCTGCGGTGAAGACGGCTGTAGTGGTGAAAGGCGCGAAAGATGCACATATGGAGAGCGAACGCGCAGCTATTACTGGAGCGGTTGTACTACCAGATAGCCTGGATCAGAATGTTGTCGGTTTCGAGGAAGTGGGAAAGAATGAAATGATAAAGGCCCAGAAATCCTGGACAGATCATGCCACAATAACGACTGCAACGATTGGCGATAGTGGTCCTATGGATACCGATCTTCCTAAACCGTTCACATCACCAATGTCTAAACATGGTAGTGATGACTATGTCGATGATTTTGATTTGTCGGATACAGAACTATGGGATAAGCTAAAGGAACTCGATGGCAAGGAAAGGGAAGCTGTTTTCAAGTTGTAGCTGTTTCTGGGGCCAGTAGCCGTATAAGCACGCAGTAGATGGGATTTATAGCTGATTCTCTTTTGTAGAAAGGCTCAAAATTTTTTATCGCTCGAACCAAAACATTTGGCATGTGCATTTGCTTCACTATCATGCCGACAGAATAAGAAATGGTTCATAGTAAAACAAAGAACGTCCATATAAAGATAGAATCCGAAAAAATGAAAGCTAACAGGTCTAGAAACTATCCCCCAGTAGCTCCATTCTGGCCTAAGCTTAGCTACTTCAGTAGCCCCATACCAGTTGATCAAATAACTCCGTAAGAAACAGCAATCCAAATCCAGAATCACTACAACAAACCAAACCAAAATGTCTACAACCACCATCCAGAACTATTGTCAACAACATCCACAGCTACCATTGAGAATAGCTCGGTTCAAAGCCATATAGGACTCATCAGCCCACAATTACCAAGATCTCCTATCAGGATCACGATCCCATGGACCACCCCAATATTTCCCAAATGGCGGTGGGGGTGGAGGGTGCAGATGAAACGGCCGCCTCACGAACCCTCTAGCTCCACTTCCACGACCCAGATCAGCACCTCCAAAACCACGGCTAAACTGCGGAACTGGGGGCAAGTCCTCCCACAATATTGGAGGGTCCACAGGGATTCCACCAGGCAAATATCCCCACGGAATTCCCCCACGTAGCAGTCTGTGAGGTGGGGGGTCTATCGGTGCTGCGTTGCGTCTCGCCACCTCCGCCGCAGTTCTGAATCCATCAAAACCTCCCTCAAAGTGCTGACGACGATCCTGGCGACCAAACAGGGCTCCATCCGCGGATTCTACTAACTCGGGTTCGTCGATATCCCTCTCGGGCTCCAGGGCACCAGCCCACTCCGGATTGAACGGTTCCATCTCCATGGCTTGTTGCAAGTCTCCCGAGTTCCATATCGGACAGTCACAGCCTCCATTCTTAGCATTCTCGTATCTTCCCTTGTTGGCCCTTCCACACTTGTAACAGAAATGTTGGCCGCATTGGCAGGTGACATGATTACATGTTCCTGGCAGCTTATCCACCATCCTACCGCATTTAGGGCAACCTTTCCATCCCTCGTCCTTTGCGAGCTTGACAAGCTCGTTCTCTTTGCAGACACCACGATGTTCCTCGATCTTGCACTTTGTGCAAACCTTGGTGCGACACTTAGGACAGGTGCCAATTTCGCCTTTGATATCTCTCTTTTCGAGACGTGCTGAGCACCTGCTATGGGGGCAGAAGAGCTGCACTTCGGAAGTACGTTCGTAGATGCGCTCTTTGAATTTCGCATAGTTGGCAGAGCTAAGGATGTTCTTTGCGAGAGGAGTGGCGACAGGCTCGTTGCAGCAGGTTGGTGGGAATGACCCAATTTCACCAGCAAGAGAGGATTGAACTAGATGCTTAAGGCAATCGGTGCAATATGCGTGATTGCAGGTGAGACGGTGGACAGTACCTGTGATTGTGTCCATGCAGGCTGTGCAGTCGACATCAGCGACACTCGCTCTCTGCTTTCCTTTCCAATCCGTTTGTCTGCCCGTTACTTGACGCGGAAGTTCGGGCTGTCGTTGTTCAACTTGTCGTTGTTTGCCGTTGGTATCTTGTCCCTGCCGGCCATGTCGAACGGCGTCAAAAATAGCCAGTTCCTCCTTCTGGCGTTGAATCCATTCAAAATCGCCGAGACCTCGAGCCCAATCGGGTATTTCATCTGACGCTCTTGCTGATCTGCTACTATCAACAGTAGCTTGTCCATGTCCAGCATTTAGTTGTTCCGTCGAGGCAAGTTCTTCCATGAAGAGTCTCACCGCCAGCTCTTCTGAAAGTATGTTCAGTTCGTCTTCCATCGTTATTATTCAGGTTACAAAAGCCGGGGAATTCTAGATCGAGGGGTTGGTTGGGTTGAATCGGATGGGTGGGTTTGAGGTTGTTGCGTGAAGACAAGTCTCGCTAGGGAACTGCAAAGCGAGATTCTAGTTAAGTAGGGAGATATTGGGTCATATATATACTATGGAGATGCCATTCGACCCTTAGAATAGCTTTGTCCAATATACAATTAGCACAACAATTGAACGTGTGACCAATCGAGCCGGAGCAGACGTATGCACATGTAAGGTGAAGGTCTACGGATGTAGTCTCTTTTCCTCTGACATGTACATGTGAGACGGACAAACTGGTAAGGTATTTCACGAGCTCGTGAATCCGCATGATTCCACAGTAGTACCCAGTATATTTTTCAAATAAAGTTTATCAAGAGTAAAAACATTCTGCGTCCGAGCTACCTGGACGGAATGTTAGACTTCGATCCATAGAAGGAACAAGGTCAATAGTGGAATAACTGGAGTCGCCGATACCAGGGTGTATGCTTCGTTACCATTGCCAGGTGACGTTACTTCTTGGCAACCCTAGGTGTTGGGGTGGGAATTCCAGAATTATATTCAGCCCTTTAACCTTAGGTCCATAACTATTAACCTCATTACTAGGTTGTAGTGTTCCCTACCAAACATAATTGTTGAATTAAACCTAGAATGGTAATAGATCGAACGGGTCACAGGACGTTCTGTCAATGTCCCGGCCCAATTTTCCATATCGGAATTCGAATGTTGACTCGCCGAAAGCCCTAGAGAGACTACAGAAGCCCAGGATATACCAGGATGCATGGTCTTGCAGAGTTCTCAGTGATGAGAGAACGCGGCCTAATCACCGTACACCACTCACAGAACCAGCAGTCCAGGGAAAGATAGCTCCAGGATAATCCACCTTACGATCAACGCTAGGTAATCATGAATGCAAAAGCCTTTAGATGTATTCCCTCACCTGTTACAGTTGCAGCGCCACATTCTTTTTCAGGTCTCTCACATCTCTCACATCCACATTTTCCTCGCTCCTGTTGCTGTCTTGCAAAAAACCATCTTGAGCACCCCTAGTGCAGAAGATTCATGCACCATACTAAACACATGAGCGATATCCCGGGTGTCGAGGCCAAATAAAAAGTGCTGGGCCTTACGCCTTGTTCTTTGGTCCATCTCAAGATCGCAAAGGAGGCTGTATCTTTCAAAATCAATATCAGTCGGTCAAAGCAAGTGTGCAAATCCGAATAGAGCCTTTCGTTCCGTCAGCAGTGCTCTTTCTAGGTTGAAATCATCTGTCAGCGACCAGCAATGTAGATACTGATGCTTCCAAAAAAAAATACCGAAGAGATTTCTTGGCATGTTCCCTGCTCGAAGGCTCAATGAATCCATGCCCCTCAAGCGAATAAGAATCTATAGTAACTAAGATAGCTGAATGTCTGAGTACTGTACAGCTTGCGATTCCATATGGGAATGGAAAATACGATGGAAAGCAAGTTGACCCATTGAAGTGCGACTGTGCACGATTAAGGCAAGATGCCCTTTGGTCGATATGAAAAGGAAGCTGATGTCATGACTGAATACACGGTTAATGATATCTATCGCCCCAATTTCAAATAATTCAATGAGCACACCCAGCCCTTCTCAGCCCTTCCGTTTTAGCTATGTTCGAATACTTCCGGATATGCGAATCCACATGAATGGGTATGACGTCCTAAATACTTTCAAGTGAGTACTCCTCAACGCTCGTCTCAGGGTTAGGGATCCACCATTAGCAATTGGTTCTAACCAAACTTAGACCGGGGTTATATGCAAGATGTGCAGATCAGGTTGAAGCTACTGATTGAGTCGCTGCAAAGAAAACTTGTGGTGCGGGGTTACCAGAGTCTGGGTACAACTCAACTCGTGCACCTGCGAAATGGCACACCCCCAACCAATTCCGCAAACACTTGAGGTCGATCCAGTTCTGGTATGTTCCCGCAGTTCTGGTTCCCGGATTCCGAAGCTAATAAGTCAAGTTGGAGGGTGGTGATGACAATTCTTCTAGGTACTTAGTTGCGCGTACTTCGTAGTGAGTGAATGAAACTAACATACTCCCGATTTCTCCCGATTTCTCCTGTAAAGCTATGGCAGCTATCAATCGAGCGTTGTGAGCGGCGTATTCTCAATCAACGAATATCTCTACGAAAACGGGAGAAGATACCATCTGTATTCTGGCGCTGATCGGACCCTTCATCCAACCGATGAGGTACGTATGTTGCGTGAACAGTCCTGGTGGTGGTATATATATCCCCATGCACCACACCCCACTAACTCATATATTCTCCGGGGAAAAAAAAGACTGAGCACGATCGGTACGTATCCCTGAGGCGTAGTAATAATATAGCTCAGCTAGTGTTCTTTTTATTGACAATTAAAGCCTCGACTTGCACCATGAGGTCTTTCTCACACTGCTGGATGGGGAGTTGTACAAAGCGCCGCTGGTGGAAAAGGATCAAACGCGCATCCTCGATATAGGCGCCGGCACAGGGATTTGGGCGATTGAGATGGCGGAAAAATATCCAAAAGTGGAGGTGATCGGGACCGACCTTTGCCTGATTCAACCGCAGCAGTGGGTTCCACCCAATTGCAGGTTCGAAGTGGATGACGCCGAGCAGGAATGGATATATGACAAGGTTTATACTGCTGCTGATGCTGACACTCTATCCTTTTTTTTCCTAGTCGGAATGGGGCCCGAACTGATGGTTGCGGCGTCTGAGCGTAGGATTTATTCTCGTTTATTCATATGCGGAATGTATCTATCGCCGACTGGTCGACGTTGCTGAAACAGATCTATCGGTATGCGAGATGCGACTCTCGCCCACCTGAGATGGGAGTTCTGCTAATGCTCCATTGGTTCAAAACAAGCCACACAAAACCCGGAGGCTACGTTGAAATCTCCGATTTAGAAGGTATCATCACCCTCCATTACGGCGGCGGCGCAGCTAATCAGGCGCAGGAGCCGTATACAGCGACGACGGCACGATGTCTGAAGACAATGGGGCTGTGATTTACGTGAAGCTGCTGAGCGAGGCGGTAAGGAAGGTGGGACGTCCGTTCCCGACTGCGGTGGAACTTAGGGGGCACATCGAGAAGGCCGGGTTTGTAGACGTGCAGCAATTCAGTTTCAAGCAGCCGTGGGGACCGTGGCCGCGCGACAAGAAGCTCAAGCAAGCCGGGGGGCTCTTCCTGTTGCAGGCCGAGACAGGCAAGACGCCGTCGCTGCATGGATGCGGCACCGACGAGCTAACGGGTGATTGGTGCAGGATTCGAGGCTTACGGTCTTGCGCCGCTGACGCGCGTTCTCGGCATCGATCACAAAAAGGCTGCTGAGATTTGCCGCGGCGGGCTGGATGCGGCCAAGAACAAGAAGAACCATATTTACAATTACTTGTGAGTGCGCGGGTCTGAGAGCCCAAGCAGTGATGCTTTCGTTTTGCTGTCTCTCCGCCAGCCCATAGATCTGGAGCTGACGGTGCGTTTCTTGCCGCAGCAATGTTGCATACGGACGGAAGCCCGAAGCGTGACGGAGGATGGCGGCTGCTGATGGGTTACGCCTGGGAGGCTGTGAGTGTAGTACTATATGGCATTCAGTGCCAGACTGGACGTGAAGCATTTTGTACCGCCACCTGTAAACAGTTCCAACCCACCCCATCTCTGCCATCCTGAAATACAATGGGGATGAACGTGGAGGGAGTCGTGCGCTGGATAGAGCGCATACTAAACAAAAGAGCACGTGTCATCGGATTAACATTTCTCCGCCGCCTGCTGCTCTCCAATCGTCAGTGCACGTTCTCCACACTGTGAGACACGTTGCCCACGACACAATGCCCGTCTCCCGCAACAAGCCGCCGCCAGCGCCCACAAACCTGCCACTCCTCGCCTCCGCTCCGCCTCCGCTCTCATCTCTCAAATTCACCACCCCGGAGCGACGCCTCGTGTCCTCCCACGACCTCACCCTCTTCCAAGCCTCCCCCGCCCACGCGCTCCTCCTCTCCTTCGTCACAGACCTCAACAACAGCGTTCTAAACCTCCCCAACTCCTCTCCTGTCCCCGTCCCCTCGATCGTCGTACACCTCCTCGAGATCCTCGACCATGTCGCCGCCACAGTAACCAAGTTCCCCGCCGAGGACGCCGGCGGCAGCCGTTTTGGCAACAAGAGTTTTCAGCGGTTCTACGATGCGCTATGGGAGCGCGCGGGGGGGTGGCACTCAGGCGTTGGGCTACCCCCGGGCTCCGAGGAGGAGGTGCAACGGTACTTCTGCGAGAGCTTCGGGAATCGGACCCGGATCGACTACGGTTCTGGGCACGAGCTGAACTTCATTGCCTGGATGTATGCGTGCCATCGCCCCCCTGAATGATACTCGCTGACACTCGAGGCAGACTTTGTTTCCGGCAGCTTGGGCTGCTGCCACCAGAGACTTACCCGGCGCTGGTGCTGCGGCTGTTCAATAAATACCTCTCGTTGATGCGGCAGCTGCAGACGATATACTACATTGAGCCAGCGGGTTCGCACGGCGTGTGGGGACTCGATGACTACCAGTTCCTTCCGTTCCTGTTTGGGTCTTCGCAGCTATACTCTCACCCGTATCTCCGACCAAAGAGCATCCACTCTCCCGAGATCCTCGAGGAGCTCGGGGACGAGTACATCTACCTCTCGTGTATTTCATTCATCAACAGCATCAAGACTACGGCAGGGCTGCGCTGGCACTCGCCAATGCTCGATGACATCTCGGCGGCAAAGAATTGGGGGAAGATTAATCAGGGCATGTTGAAGATGTACGAGAAGGAGGTACTTGGGAAACTCCCCGTGATGCAGCATTTCATGTTTGGGGGGATTCTGTCGGCGGTGGAGGGGCTGGGGGAGCACACAGGAGAGGAAGATAGGGAAGGTATGAGACATGTGCATAGTACTTGGGGAGAGTGTTGTGGAATTAAGGTTCCGGCGGCTGTGGCGGCGAGGGCCGCGGAGGAAGGAAGGGGGCTCAGGACACTAGGTATGGGGAGGCTCCCGTTTGATTGATTTCAAGGATATTTTGTCTTTCCATCCCAACTTGTCCGACGAATTCCCAAATCAAAAAATCAATAGAATGCCATCACAAAACCCAATCATAGAAGTAGTTCCGAGTAATTCATCACTCCTCCTAGACAGCCTACACAGTAAAGCAAGCAGGAATATCCACTCCCCCTTTTGAGTTCTACCAATACCGGAACGGCAATAGTAGTCTTAAGTACAGATGTTCGTGAGCCCCAGTGCGCTTGCAATCCAGCCGTTAGAGGTACCATTCCAGAGACTGATGAAACCCCTAAAACGGAGATCTTCAGGATCCCCTACCCGAGAGCATATTCCAGACACAAATGAATATATATCAATCTTTCCACCATAGAACTGTTGGTTTCTTCAAGTCCGTAAGTCTCAAGATGTAATGCTTACAAACCCACCATGCAACCAGACTCCTCTCCCAAGCTACTTTAGCTGGCGAATCCCTAGATATAATTCCCCGTCTTCCACCAAGTCAACCTTCCCGAAGAAAATATTAGTTGCCGTATGCGCCATTTCACACACCCCGCCCAGCACACCATTAACCAAAACCTCAGCCACCACGACGAAATGGAGCATCTAGCGGTAGCAAAAAGATCACAGTAGGGCCCGAAAATACAATCACACGCTTCGTAGGCACGCTTCTTGCCAATTGGAGCATGTAATAATTATAACGCAATTATGGTACTTGCGCTATTCCATCTAGTCTTACAAGGCCATGTTGATGATTTAGGCGAAGTAGAATACTAAGTTGACAAGAACCAGAGAAAGTGGACGTTGCTGTGTATGTTCTTTTGCTATTAATGGATTACAACTATGTAGAGTACCGAAGATGACACTAAGGCACCACATTATATTCCCGAATACAAGTTGGGAACTAATGGAGTGTCGTAAGAATATCCATCCTTGAAAGCCCAGCATATCAAAAAGCTGTAGCAGTAAACTTCCCCACCTCACATCCACCCACCGCCCACCGCCACCGCCACCGCCATCAGTCCAATCACCAGAAACCAGACACTACCATCCATCCTCACGCCCGAAGAAGCTGCATGCGTCCTTACAACTCCAATCTGCCCCGTCTGCGTTCCTAGCCCAATGCTGCCACTGCTTGGCATAGGTATCTCGCCGTACAGCTTCGAGAACTGCTGCGTGAAGATGCTTGGAACGACGGTCTGAACACCTGCAATCGTTGTTGTCACCCTGTTTTCCATCAGCAAATTGTCACCGAGAGGAGGTGAAAGGCTGAGCACCAGATGGTTGTTTGTGGTTTTGCTGGTGTTGGTAGTAATGGTGGTATCGTTCCCAACTCTACAGGAGGAACTGTGGTTAAGGTATTGATGATAGGTTTTGCAGAAGAGGTGGAGGTGGAGGTTTCGACGTTGACTTTTAGGGTCTGCCGGATGGTAGAGGAGGAGGAGGAGGAGGTTGTGACGGTATCGGAAGTTACTATAGCGGGAGAAACGAGCAAAGTCATTATTGTCGGCACGAGTGCAGTGACGACTGTTGAATCAACTACTGAGGAATCCTGCGAGAAGACTAGAGCCGCCGCGATGAGGAAGACGAAGAGGGATGGGATTATTTGCATCGTGAAGTGAGTCGCGGACATGGACCAGCACGGATGGTGCGATTTTTGATTGTGAAGACTGTTATAGTTACAAATTTGAGGTGCATGTATGGTTAAGCGAGTGACCAGAGGTGAACATAGCGACCAGCAAGATGAATTCGGATAGCGACAGTGTGATAGTGAAATAGTAGACTAGGACAAGATTCGAGATGTGTGACGATGGCGGTGGAAAGAAAAGAGAAACAATCCTAATCCGAGCTTTTGCTGTCAAGAGAACTCTTTTCTTAGTCTGTACTTGTAGACGGCTATTTTTTTCACTGGTGGACTTAGTTCCAACGCCGTCTCTTTACTATCGCAATTGCAAGCAAAAACGCTAATCTATAACAAGGCGCTCCAACGCTTCTCTCCTCAGTTCGTGCCCTAATTAATCCACATCAAGCATGGCTAATGGCTCAGTCCAATTGACAAACATCATCGCCTAAGAGTTAGGAGTTGTAGAGCACAGAAATGTTGTTTCTACGAGTTCAATTCACGAAATCTAATTAACACGTATGTTCTGCGATCAACGACGTCTACTGTTAAAGGTACACTAAACATACCATAAATTTCACTTTCATCTTTCATTAGGGGGAGGAAAGCGGTGAAGTACGGATTGAACTAAAAGTGAAATTCATTCAACCGCAAAGAGAAGGAATCGCAGTGCAAGCCGCCACCCAAACTGTGAATTCTCTTATCCCGCGGGGAGTCTAACTTTTTGTCCAGCGTAGTCTATTAGACTGTGTCCGTTGCCGGGGGGTAATCTCCTTATCCAGTAATTGACGGTAATCAAAATGGCGATCCAATAAAGTAGATCTTGAACTTGAATCATCAAAAGCTACGGCTCAAGCTCCTTCGAGCCCTGGTCCCCCAAATCATAAGAGCTGTATATGATTCAAACAATCAATCAATCAATCATAAGAGCAGTGCCATGAGACATATCTAGCAGCATCATATCTTTTATGGTTTATCGTCAGGCGTCACAGTAGACTATTGGGCGTATGCTTCCAAAATTCTTTGAGGTGATCTCATTGTAACTATCAAGTTTCCTCAAACCCCTACCTCCAACAAGCCGATATAGAGAGTCCTGCCAATTCCTCCGCGGACCGCACCAGTTCAAGAATCGCATCACCAGAGCCGCAATGCTTGTGTGGCGAATATCTCCTCCCCATCCTCACTTAGGAAAGTTGTCGTAGGTAGTGCGTTATAGTAGTTCTCCAAATTCTTCAATGCTTCAATGATGGTATCCAAGGCTCGTTTCGTGGTGTCTTGTAGTTCATTCGCTAAAGCGGGGTGCGCATGACACAGCGTGTTAATTTATCTAAGCTAATGGAATCATAATATCGCCTGTGGTAATCATATCCGACACCGTTTTTTCACCTAAATGAATTATTGAAGACACAATTTATACTTGTTGACTTCCGCTGGCAGTCCCAGAGCAAGTTTTTTGAACGCCTCTTCACGATTTCTGATCAGCGTATCTGAAGAAGTGCTTAGCATCAAGTAAAACTCACAATAACACCCTATTCGCGAGCAAAATTTAATGCAACTTACTCGTAACCCGATCTGGCACACCATCGACTAACCTCTTCCCTGCCGTCATAATCGTAGCTCCATCGCTATTAAGTGTAACCTCAAGACGCAAGCGCCGAGTGAATTGCTTAAAATTAGTAGCTTCTCCGAACACCCACAAGATCCAAAGTCATTTCTGATGTTCAAATAACGCAGCAGCCGTCTCCTGGTAAGGTTGGATCCACAGCTTAAACCAGGGGATCAGCGGCCGGGGGTGTCGTACTTGTTAACGACCAAGGCCACGTTGTAGATGTGTCCATGTCTAGCGAGTCGGGTGTTACTTTGGATGCTTCTTTGACTTGTTGATTCTCTCTATCTCGAGGGCCAAAGGCCCGTATATGTACAATCTCCCATATGCGTACGCGTATGCTCTATTGACCTGAGACGCATCACCCTGGTCCTGATGCATATCCTCATACAGCCACCATCTTCATACAAGTCTTCATTCTCATACAAGACATCAGACGGTGCTGAGACTCACGATCCAAGTACACATGCAACATCGGGTAACGTATTTTACCGAGTGACCGCCCATGACCAGGTAACCGCTCACCCATGGGCGAAATCTATTGACCATATCTGACTGACTGAGCTCTCCTCCCAGACTGTGAAACAACCTCAACCCTTTTGCCTATATCCCATGGCATCTCTCCATTCAATTCTGTGCTTTACTGACCCTAAATAGAATCTCTATATACAATGGGGTCCTTATTTTCACAAATTTCCCCCTTATCCTCATCCTTCCAATCAGTTATATCTTTCTCCTCATCTTCCCAATCACTAAGCACAATTGCAGGGATCTTCTCTACCTCCATAGGTTTCATTTTCAAAGACATGGTGGCTTTTTCCACTTCTGTAGCAGCTGATTTCTTTACTTTAGTCTTCTTTTCATATGTTTTAGCTTTTGTTGCCTTCTTCTCTTCTATTTCCAATCTCTCTCCCCTCATGTGCTCCTGAACTTTCTGGGTAATAACTTGAGATTGGGTAAGGTGACAACATTGGCAAAAGCACAAATTGACTATAGACTGCACTGTGCACAGCTTATAGCAAGCTTTCCATGGGCCCCTACATGATGCACCACCAATAGTTATCTATAGTCGATTCATAGAGATGTGCATGCGGGCCTATGGAACTATATATGATGGGTGGCCAGAGATAGACCTATTCCAGTCTTCACTGCCTGTGGTCTTCACTGCCTGTGGTCTGCACTGCTATACTAATACTGTACACTGATGCTTACTGTGTAGTTGAGAGCCTTTTTGAAAGTCAGCTTGAGAGCATTTTTTAGTGAGCCTTGCATCAGGAGGAGTAGAGTTTCCCACAAGATACTTTTGGCCAATGGAAAACTCTGAGCTTGTGGAAGCTTTGGCTAATACAAGGCTCTAAGTCTGTAGAAGCCTCAATGCTGATGTTGACATAGCCAACCTACTTGTCTAAGTGCTTTTAGTACTGTAACCACCATCACCAATACCAGCACCATTGCTTTCATCATCAATGCCATCACCATTGCAATCATTACCATCGTCATCATCATTATCCACCTCAAACAAAATGCGTACACATACGCCTCCATTCATGGGAAGTTTATACCAGATTCAGCTGGAAAATCTCTGTTGGAGATTTGCTCTCCCCAAAATCGGATTATCTACCTCTGCTGCAGAGTATAAGGTAGCAATTGTCAATACCATGGCCATAAGGCATCGTGAGATATCTTCTTGCTTACTACTCTAATGATAAGATTCAGAGTATAATATCAACTGACATTAAGATTTTGGCCACCTACTACCTGCCACCCACCAAACACTGCTTGTCACATTCCACCTTCCTCACACCTCACAGTGCCTGGCCTCGGCAATTTAACAAGTCTTGGGATTGAGTATGCAGAAATATATTCATGAGAAGTAGAGTTTTCCATAAGAAGCTTTTGGCCAATGGAAATCTCTGAGTTTGTAGAAGCTTTGGCTAATAGAAGGCTCTAGGTCTGTGGAACATTTGGCTAGTAGAAAGCTCTAAGTCTGTGGAAGCTTTACTGCTGACGTTGACGTAGCCAACCTACTTGTCTAAGTACTTCTGGTACTATGATCACTATCACCATCACTATTACTATTGTCATCGCCATCACCATCATTTCCATCCGCCGCACACTGAATACGCACACATAAGCCCAGAATTAATGAGGAGCAGGCAGTAGATCCCGCTGGGAAATCTGGGTTGGAGGTCCGCTCTCTCTAGGTTCCCATTGTGTACCTTTTCTGCAGAATCTAAAACTACCATAGTCAACACCATGGCTGCAAATGATCATGAGATCTTGTAACAGTGACCACACTCAAGATAAGGTTCAGACTATGATGTTGACCAACATTATAATTTCAGCCACTATATACCACACGCCTTCTGGTACACTACACACCACATGCTGCCTGCCAAACACCATGTATTACATACCACCTGCCTTACACCTGCTGGTGGCAGGCACCTGCCACTGATACTTTCTGGTACCTGGCTTTGGCAACTTAGCAAGCCTCTAGATCGCACCAACAGGAGTCTACACAGAAGTATATAGTCAAGTGAAATCAGGAGCGTCTTCTCTCCTGAGTGTGAACTGCGAAGTGTAGAGTCAAGTAGGCTGGAGGTGCACGATCGTGATCAATTGGAAGGGTACTTAACAGACACTCGGAGATATACATAGTAGTATGTTGAGGGCTTACATGGGGGCATACAGTCAAGAAGGCTGAGACGATGCAATCGAGTGCAATTGAAACCATTCTGGAGAACATCATCAGCAAAAAGAGAAATTCGTTTCCAAAAATCAAAGACACACACCAATTCTTCTCCACATTCTGCACAAATGAGCAGAGTGACTAATTTGCAATCTTCCATCATGCTTCGAAGTGTTCAATGATGTGATCGCATTATCATGACATTTCAAAAACTTGTTTAGTCATTTCAGGTAATTCACTGCACATGTTTCCTTTATGTTGGTCCTCTAGATTTTAATCGTATCAACGGTATTTTGAACTGTTTCAATGATTTGAAGAATATTCTTAACCACTCAATCCCTTGAGACATTGATTATACGCAAGCTTGCACAACTCTTATTACATAAATCAAGACACCCACAGTGAACACTTATCAAATTTCTGTATATTGCTGCAATGATTATTTCAAGCATTGAGTCAAATAATCTACATGTAAAACAAATTGAAAGCATTCAAGTCAATCTTGTTGCTCAAATACCACCACCAAGCTATCTGGCTGCAGCGTCAGCAGAAGAAGGTGTATAGCCCCCTGGATCACGAATGTAGGGATGATTTAAGTGGTTGTGACACGGAAAAGAGATGTACAACAGTAGCGTATATTGTGCAACGGTTGCATTGGACGTTGGTGTCTCTTCTAGACAATCACCATACAAGCAGTCTGATGTATCTGTAGCACTGGGAGATCCACCCTAAGTCCTAATCAATAAAAGCCACTAATGATGTTAAGGGGGTGCTTCAACCTTAAGTATAGATACTTATGCACAGCCCTAGATTATCATCTTTTCCTTTGGCTTCGTTCTTCAGTCTCTTATATTCTTTTGCTTTAGGGAAAGATGCTGTTCCCTTCTCTTTGCGTATCCACCGGAAGCAAGCAAGAGTCTTATGGCTCCCTTTTCTATCCTGGGGCCGAGCACAACATTGACACTCGCCTGCCGCCTTTCATCTCTGAAGCTCGGAGGCATCAATTCCCTCTGTTTGTTCCATAAGGGATTACCTAGCCCTCTGGTTGATTGAAGATATCTTTTTTGCCAAGTCCTTCCATTTCTGCTTCCGTGATTTCTTGGGCCCATTTCTTTGCTCCTCTTTGGACTGCCGCAGGAACGATTCACAATACCTCAGTATTTGATCCTGCCGAAGAACCTCGGTAGTTTCTGATTGGTGTGACTCTGAACTGGCTGAATCGATATTATTATTCTGAAAATCTCTTCGGTTGATTCTGTTGACTTGCTGCACTCAGTCGGGATGAATATTTCCACCGTCGGTATAGGTAGTGCTAGGCATTTGATATCTTTCCGATCGGGTTTGCAGGTTGTCAATATGATTAATTAATCCTTCTTGTAATGCAATGGTTGACACTATCCACCAAATACTCTGGGCCACGAAAATATACTGCGTCGGGAAAAGCTTTGGTGTTACCATAGCCGAGATTTGTTATAGCCATTAGCGCGGGACTACAATATGTTATTGATATTACCACCGAGCCACGGCACATCACGGGTTTATTACCGTGAGTTATGGGATTTTACTGTACAATCAGTTACATTTTTACTGTTTGCAAGATACTATGGCATCTCGTGTGTGAGAGTGTCAACTTATGCACACGATTTTCAATACCAATTCGGATACCGACAAGTTGGTGTTCACATACAATAACGATACATCACAATTTCATGTTATATCAGAGCAATCATGTCATTGATCAAGATATATGCTACATTTTTTGTGTAGAATTCGTTTAGCTAAATATATACACAAAGCTCGACTCTTCTACTACTCCCGCAATAGCTCTCGCCACTCCAGCAAAGCGATTTTGAAAGTCAACTCTATAACACGGTCGAAGGTCACTGTTTAAATCGGAAAACACCTTGGGCGCGAGAGTAGTGCACACTTCACACATGTTCATCAACTAATGGCAATGTGCACATACAAAAGATAACTTGATTTGACTTGTGTATCAGCAGTATGTGACCTTCCTGAGACAATCGATATCTTTCTCATGAGAATGGTACAGCAACAACTACCTGGTATTCATTACCGCTCTACTGTGACATGTGTGGCTCTGATATGGTCTCTGACAATTGTGATCTAATTCATGTGGCTCTGACATAGTCCCTGATAATCCCAGCTATGAAAGTGCGCTCGCACATAGTCTCTGACAATTCTGGCTCTGATAAATGTGGCCCTGACAAGTGTGGCCCTGACAAGTGAAGCTTTGACATGGTCCCTGACATGGTCTCTGACAATCCCAGCTCTGATAAACATGGCTCTGACAAGTGTGCTCTGACAAGATCTGACAATCCGGGCTGCGATGAATGAATTCCGGCTCTGTTGGGCTCTGAAGGAGATTTGGTTGAACCTATCTCTTCTTCAGAGCCTCCATCATTAAATCTTAGATCTAACGAATCTTTCATTTTGTGGATTAAAGAGTATATTATATGGCTAAGGTAATTGCCCCTGACAAGTGTGGCTCTGGCATGTGCAGCTCTGACATGGTCTCTTACAAGGTCTCTGACAAGGTCTCTGACGATCCCGGCTCTGATAAACATGGCTCTGACAAGTGCGCTCTGACATGATCGGACAGTCCCGGCTGCGATAAATGTAACTGACAAGTGGGACTCTGACATGGACTCTGGCTGTGATTGGCTCCGACAAGGTGCAAAAGGCAGCACTAGATACTAGGCATTCCTGTTGGGATCAATATATCCGATCGATCAAGTATATCATGTTATATGATTCCAAGAATTTGTACTGGTTGAGTAGGTATTGGTTATCTTCGCCGCTCAGAATAAGTTGCATGGGTGTAAGAACTGAAGAAACATCTACAATGCGTCGTACTCTTTGTGGCGCATCTTGACACATTATCATTCCATGGGTTCCGTTTGGCATTGCAGACAATAGATACTCCAAATTGTCTATGAACAATAGGTCATGATGTACTGTCCGGCATATTACACTTCCATTTGCATTGGCTTCCCCTGTATTGATTCTATTGCTAAAACAAAATGTGTAAAACAGTTTGGCAGGGAAATATCCTTCTGGATGTACGCAACTATAGTTTCGTGGTACTCGATCTCCTTGAATCAAAATATTGTCGAATTGATTGCCTTGTCCGTGCCACTTCCCCATGCACCTTGCCTTTTGAACTACAACTGTATCTGGATTATTGTGCTGCTGTATAGTGACTGTGACGCCATTCGCTCGGTATATCTTTTGATGGTGAATTTATGATGCATGGGATCCAGAGGTCCATAGGTCTAGACTGGCGCTCGTATCTGCTTGAAATGTCGAATAATAGGATGTCAGAGGATCAATACACTCTCATATGCTGATACCATCTCATCAGCAAAATGTAAAATGGTTCGGAAGTCATAACCCAATGACTCAGCTGTTCTGAACAGCTACACTGATTCTTCCGGAAGCTCCCAGAAGCTCCTCAAAAGGCTGAATTCAAAACGATGTGCCTCTCAGGTGCTCTGAGAGTAGTTTCAGGTGCTCCTCAACACTCCTGACGTAGCGGAATGGAATACAAGAATATTCTAAAGAGTATGAAGTTGTCTTCAAAATGCTATAAAATCATGCCTTTAAGGTGGTAGAATTTCAGAGCTGCTGCGACTACAATACTCGTCTCCAAGACGATTCCGGTGCACCTGGAGCCAGACTCTCCGGGAGTGATAATATATAATGTCTATATCGAAAAGTACAATTCGATAAACTATCTCACAGCTACCCACCTGAATCAGGCATTCTAATCTAATTAATATACAGTCCAGTAGGTATCTAAATCAAGATGATTATTTACAAGCCATACGCTATCGATGCTGTCTGATGCAGCATTCTCCCGCACCAAATGTGCCGGTGAACTACTGCTCCAACGGGTAAAATATGCACGTTATTCATTTGTTTGACAACCCGGATAAACCCGTCAACACAATCAGCCCAACCATGAAGATCTTTGAACTTTGTTGGAATTACCACCGCATATTGTTGAGCTTGAGGACGTAATATCTAGTGTTAGCAACGGTTCCGGGTTACCCAGCTGCGGTCCCGGTTTGGAACTGGACCGGATAGTCCAGTCCGGGTTGTTACCCGGACAACAGGGGTACCCACCGGGTACGGGGACGGGTTGGAACCGTACCGTGGTTCCATATCACGGTTCCTTCAACTTTGGCTTCAATTATGTATCTCAATTCTGATCGTATCGTGACATGATCAGTACGTAGATTGTGCAGTATTAGCCCCTCTTTTACCTCCCGTTGTCAGATTTGCGATTGGAGTAATATTCGTTGAATCCCTGTGAAAGAAGGTAATATTTCGGCCGAAAAGTGCGGGTTTTCGATAGTGACTCAACGAATATTGGTCCGATCGCAAATGTGAGAGCGGGAGGTGAAAGAGGCGCGAAAACTGCAGAATCTACGTACTGATCATGTCATGATACGATCAGAACTCAGATACTTAATTGGAGGCAAAATTATAGACTTGACATGCCGGGTTTTTGGTGAAAACCCGTTGCAAAGGTCCGGTTCCGGGTCGGAACCGTACCCAGAACCGAACCGGGAATTTGGACCCGTTGCTAACACTAATAATACCCATTGTTGAGTCATCTGGCACCTCTTAGAAAAGGTCGATAATGCTTTCCCGGCTGGCACGCATTCCTGAAATTGGAGGATCTGATTCGGTGGAGTCCAGCTGAAGTATAACACAGGAAAGGAAGGAACTCATCCTTGGACGGTGTTATCGAGGTCATTCTCTTCACTTTGCGTATACTGGACCCAGATGTTATGAGATTGAGGCATGATCCCTTGATTGGCACTGGTATATTCTACCTTGCAATCAAGTCCCAGACACTCAACAGAAGTAGGGTTGTGGAATGGTTGATGGTAATACAACAGCCCATTCTGGAGTTTAATAAATATACTGTCAAGGAGTACATTCTGATTGTATCCGAGCATGAGTTGACTAACTTCGTCGACCCAGTCCTCTTCAATTTGTGTGTGGAATAGCTGCCCAAAGTTGGGAATTCCGAAGTCTTCTGATGCATCTCTGAGTAAGGTTAATTTGATACTTCTGCACACTCCGCGGACATGGGTTTCTCTTAAATGATATAACTGCTGTGTTATATGGCGGATAATGGGCTCATCCTCAATTGTTTGGAGATGTAAAAGATGAGCTCTGCGTGTACTTCGCTGCTTATTGGTAGCGGACAGTAGGTTGAAAACTTTTGCTGAGTCAATATCGTAGCAGCCTTGGAGTGGAAGATATGATAGTGTCTCCTCGATGTAGTCAAGACCGGTACACCGGTCATTGTGCTTCAGCATCTGTCGAATGTAATTGACTTTGTTGGTAGCTCGATATGCGTATTTCAGGTTGGCGAAGTGTGGCCGTTCAGAAATATCAGTGGTGAAATTGTCACCGGAACCCATTCGCTGAATAGACTCTGAGATATGGCTCACAAGATGCATCTTTGGATATCCGAAATGTATTACGCGTTATTCAATGGATTTCCGGAGCGCCTGAATGCCGATTGTCTCCCACCAAGCTTCAAACTCGATCAAATGGATGGAGAATTCGGTCTTGAACCGCTTCTGTGCATTCCAGGTGATGCCATATATCTCTCTCTCCAGCTGGTTAGTGACCCGCTCGGTATCAGCCAAGCTCCAGGTGGTGGCTTCTGTCTCAGCATCGGATAGGCGGATTTGAAATTGCAGTCGCTTGTTGGTGGTCATGTTTGCCGCACAGTAAGCCTTGTCTTCAGCAGCAGCTTTCATTAGGGCAAGTTCTTAAGCAAATTTGCTTCTGGGACTGGTTGCCTCAGTCCTGACTTTCTGCAATAGGTGTCACTCATGACATTCGAATAATTTATCGAAAAGGTTGCGTTTAGCAGGTGTCACCTGATGGATTTTGCGCTCCAATTGCTCGATTGCCTTCTGACGATTAGCATCTGACCAAGTCGTGGCTGCTTGTCAGGCTCTGTTCAGGCACACCTGAAATTGCCTACGTTTGGTTGTGGAAAACTTTTCAGCCCCATACACAACAGCCTCCATTGCAGCACAAATCTTATGAATATTTTGTTTGCGTAACTGATGCGAGTTCTTTGCCAACAGGTCATCCACTTTGGCCTTCGCAGACTTCGACATTTTCTGTTCGCAACAAATACCCTTCCTCACGTAAAATCTCTTGAGTGCATCATCCAGTGCTTTGAGGGATAGATCTGAGTGATTGTGTTGGCGAACTACATCAGCAACAACCATAGTTTCCGTCTGAAACACCCGGGTGTTCCGGACGGCTCTGACGGCTCTGACGGAACCTGGTATCCTCTGACGGAGTATTACACGCTTCCCATTGTCCAGGCGATCGGTCGCGTTGCATACTTACCTTCATTACTTTACACCTGGTTTACGCACCATCAGAAGGACACGTGTGTTACACTCTTCGCAGGGGCTGCAGTTATGCTGTAGCCGTTCACACAACGCCTGGCGATGTTTGTGCCTCTCTTTGGCCGATAGCGACATTATACCTCTCCGCTATTGCAATATATCGGATGCCACACTCGCCCCATATATGTTTAGCGTTGAGATTTTGTCACATATTGCAATACAGTCTTCGCTTCGGATAGCTCGCTTGCCATTGCATTTGCTTCGCCATTATCTGATTTTACAGGTCTGAAATATACAGTGCAATCTTCACACTCTCTAGTACTATGCCCTCAGTCCTTCACTTTCTGCGTTGATCAATCATCGGCTTGCGATGCTTCTTCCTCCTCATCCGCATCTGCATCGTCGCCATCCTCGCCCTCATACCCGCCGACATCACTAGTTCCCAGGTTAAACCTCTCGAGTTCTGTCACGGGCAGTCATCGCCGGCTGGCGGTAGGGATGTCATCGCAATCTTCACTTTCATCACCTTCATCCTCGTAATTCCCGCTGGCCCCTGGCATCCCGAAATGAAGTCCGTCATCCGTGCAATTGTTGTCGATCGGGATGTTTGGGTCAGTGTTTCCGATCTCAGGCTCCTCAAGCGCCACTTCGGAGGCCAAATAATCAAGAAGAATAGCATTGTCAACACTCACTGCTTCCACGCTGATCACCACGGCAGGCATTGGGTTCTCCGCATGTTTGATCTGACCCTTGATTGTAGCAAGACTGTTGTTATACACCCTGTGTTGGTAGCTCTCTGGTAGTGTGTTCCAGGTACTCATCAAGAACATATACGTGTCTGCAACAACAGGCGAGGTTAACAACTTGCGACCCGTTACAGCGTAGACTGATGCGATCTTACCACCGTCATACGTGTGGTTGATGTTGTTCGAGCGATCAGGTTTGTCCACTTTCAGCTTTGACTTGGAAGCTTTCAGATGAATACCTTTGTTCTGTTGCCACTCCAGGAGAGCATGGCGCAATGCAGTGCATGTAAACATAATCAGTGGCGAGGGTATATGACCGTCCTTGTCGTTAATCATGGAATTATAAAATCCATCAGCATACTTCCTGCGGTTATTCGCCCGATGATAAAATTTGATCTTGATACACCACGGGATTGCTTCCGCCAGGAAGTAAAGGGGATGTTCGCCATTCGTTATCAGCTTTCGACTCTCTCTGCGTTGCATTTGGACTGCGTACACCACCTTTCACATGCTCTGCTACCGGAAACAGATACTTAGTGTCTGCCAGAAGGGAATTAATGAATTCCAAACGCTCTGCGGCGAATTCAAAGCGGTGGAGATCATAACGCTCTGCAATGTGGTCCCTTGCTGATTGAATAAAATGGGATTTAACCTTATCGACTTGTATACAAACCTGGTACCGGTTTGAGCGTGTAATATCCACCGTGGGCTGTTGATTCAGCATACCTCTTTCGAGATCTCCTTTGTGGGTGCCTCAAATGCTATGGACCAAATGTTGTTTTGCAGCATAGCGGTGTTCCAGTACGTCTCTATTATTTGCCAGTGTGGGGCTTCAGCTAATGCTTTCGCAATGCGTCGCTTTGCATAACTTACCATCTCCAAGTCGCTTGCACTCAGAAACGGCCATCTGTTCCACATGTAGAGGTCCAGGAGTCTGCCCGTTGCAAATCCAAGACGCATCATGTCTGAGTGACCAAATCGATGGATGCTGCGACTGCCGGAGACCATTGATCAAGGTGTAGTCACCGCCAGCAGTTACGATTGCCACTGCCTCTGTCTCTGATTCTTTTCGGTAGCTCCCGTTCGCAGTGGATTCGTAACGATCACGCAGGTTCGTGGATTCAGGATGGTAGTAGGAAGGTTTTCAAGTCCGCTGAGAGGAGTGGGAGTGCTAGCAATGCTGGATGCAGGGCTGGATAAAACGCGACGCGTTGAGTCTGTTTGTATAGTTCAGCTGGGAGCTGGTGTGTTACGACTGCTTGTACCCGGCATGGCGGTTGGAGTAATTATTGATCGTCGCTGTGTAGCGGACAGGGTGGAAGTCACGTCTTGAGTGATATCTGTAATGTGAGAAATGCTCAGCGAAGATGAGGGGGTGGAGTTCTGACCTTGGATTGTAGAGGGTAAAGAACTCCCTCCTTCAGAGGAATCCCTCCCGCTGGCCAGTACGGAAAGGCGTCCCTTAGCAGGCGGAAGTTGAGCATTCCCTGAAGGCTGACGCTTTTGTTGATTCTGATGATTAGCAAGACTTCGAACATTTCACTAAACCGGAGTCGTGTCAGGGTGAACGCTTTGGGAAGGCATATTCCAATATAGATGTTCGACGTTAAGAAGGTAGGAATACTATCCTCTGCAGGCAGATGGAACGGCAGGTGGGATAGACTCCTATTTGAGCGACTTTGGATGGATTCGACAAAAAAGGGAGGCGCAGTGTAGACTGCTCTAGACTCTAAACCCTGACAATGCTCAGGGATGAGATCCCTTCAAAAGCATTCAATTATGGGGTCAACTGCCATCAGATTAAACTCAGATTACACTGAGCATTGATATTCACTGTTACAGCAACGTCTGAAGGTCTATTTGCACAGCTTGGAGGGTGTTTATGCCATCTTGGCGCGATTATCATCGTATTGCACTCATTCTTGGCACAATACTTCGAACCATCGATTGCGTCTATCTTTAGCTTCCCGGTGGCAATCCCCCTTTGGCAGAGCTAAAAGCAACTCAAAGCGAACAATGACGTATTCTGTATCCTATGACATCAGTTGCGTGTGCTGTTTCCACTGCTAGGCGTTGGTAGCCGTGTTGGATGGTTGCACAGTTGGGACAACTTGTGAACTACTCAGTTTGCTCCAAGATGCACAAGGTCTGAGTGGTAAAAGTGGTATGAGATGACAAAGCAACGCCGAGCATCACAGACTGTCCTCACCGCGTGTACTAAATCTCATCTCGAGGCTCCTTATTTATGAGGTGCCTGGTGGTTGTGCATGATAAAGACTGTGCCGTTTTGTGTTTGTTAACCAACAAATCGTAGGATATGAACCAAATCGCAGAAACCCGAGTATATATATCCCTTCTTCCTGCCTACACCTCGAGTCTCTTTTCCTCCCGTATTAAACACACCGCCAGCAATCAAACACATCGCCCGCATCCTGAACTATCTTGGGATTACGTGACTTGCAACAAACAACGACTCTCATTCGAAAACACACGCGATAACCTACACAACTTTGTCCGTTCACTCTGGGCTTCCTTCCGCTAAGTTCAACTATATCATAATGCTAACGCCTCGGATGTAGATTCATTTTGAACCCACTGCGATGGCACCAAAGGGCAGCCGCAAAGGAAAGGGGAAGGCAACTGCTAGGGCAAAAATGCCAACATCGGTTATAAATCGACGCATGTTGTTGGATCGGGACCATACGAAGTGATTCATCTCGGAACACATCCATGGACCCATATGGATATACAATGTTTGTGGTGTCGAGGATATGAGGGCCTGGGACCTCTTTTATGATATAATCTTTCTTGATCCAGTCACGACTCACCACTTTTCACAATTCCAGCTGATGTGGCCGTACCGCAGGAGCAGGAGTTCGCCTTTTCGGGAGTGGTGGGCAGCGTTCCGCTCATATCTGGGGCAAATGTTTGACAAAACCCGTGACCAAATGAACAATTGGAGGTGGGACAACCCCCGTGCCTTCGGGGATCAAGTCGATTGCTCCTTTCCGCAGACACCCAGCTCGGGAAAGGTTAATCGCACCGGTGAGCATTTCTCTTGGTATGGTAGTGATCATCTCGGGGCAAAGATTGAGCCACCAAGCTGCTGATAGAACTAGTGTTAGCATTGGGTCCGGGTAACCCGCCAGTGGGCCGGTTTTTAACCGGCGGTTCGGTTAGGTTCGGTTCATTACCCGGCCAAAAACCCGAACCGCTATGTCTTGGTGGGTGTGTTACCCGGACCGGACCGAAACCATGTGTTTTTTGGCTGCGTAGGAACGGGACCGCAGGTCTACTTTGCGGTTCCTACATTTTTGGCTCCAATGAAGTATTTGAGTTCTGATCGTATCATGACATGATGAATACGTAGATTGTGCAGTTTGAGCCGATCTTTCACCTCCCGCATTCAGAATTGAGATCTGACTGACATTCGTTGAGTGGCTGTGAAATAAGCGTAGATTTTAACCAAAATTCGCGGGTTTTCGACAGCGACTCAACGAATATTGGTCGGATCGCAAATTTGAAAGCGGGAGGTGAAAGAGCGGCTAAAACTGCACAATCTGCGTATACATCATGTCATGATACGATGAGAACTCAAATACTTAATTGGAGCGAAACATCTGGGCTTGCAAAGGCCGGGTTGAGATGTGGAAACCAGCCCAAATGCCAACGGTCCGGGTTTTTCATGTGGTAAAACCGTTGCCATGGTTCGGTTCCGGTTCCAACCCTAACCCGGAACCGTTCTAGCGGGTTGGAACTGTTGCTAACACTAGGTAGAACCAGCCAGGGGACTTCCTGGCCGTTAGACCACTGAATTGGGATGAGATAATTAACGAGGATGATGATGATGAGAACTGGGCAGATCCCGGAGTGCCAATCGGTGGAAGGAGCTGTGCTGGCGATGTCAATGACAATGACAATGGCGAGAGTGAGGAGGACATGCAGGGCGGTGAGAAAGGGACCGGGAAAGGGAAGGGAACAAAGGACGGAAAGGGGAAAGGGAAGGGGAAGGGGAAGGGGAAGGCAAATGGAAACGGTAAAGGGAAAGGTATTGTTAAACAAACCCCAGGGGGAGATGCTATCTCTTGTGACATTGCTTTGCAGTTGCAGAAGGAAAGGTATGAGGCAGACTCGGACACGGAGGGCTAACTAGAGCGGGTATATTTAGAGCCGAAAGCATCTCCCCCCATGTCAATTTCCTCAGATGATGATACCAACTCTATCAAGAGGTCAAACAGCGAATATAACTCAGAACATGATTCTGATGTGGATATGCCCATGGAGGATGATGTGGATGCACTGGACAGTGTTGATTTAGACGGCGATGTGGATATGGAAAGGGATGGTGACAATGTTGAGGAGGAAGATGAAGAGGAGGAAGATGAAGAGGAGGAAGATGAAGAGAAGAAAGATGAGGAGGAGGTGGAGGAGGAGGATGAGGATGAGGCGGACAATAAGGATGAGGATGATGGCAAAGAACCTCGGACGATTGGCCAGGGAGAGATGGTCAATACATGGGCTGACGATGCTAATACCATGGTAGACGATGAGCCAACCCTGCTACCTGAGCAAGGCCAGGATATGCATGAGCATACCCCACGGCCACAACCTCCGGTGCCTGCCCCACTGCCACAAACCCTGGAGCCTTCCCCACAACCACGAACTCCAGATACTCATACCCTCAGAAGGCTGGAGTTTTTGGGGCTTGTGACGCCGCAAAAACCACGCCCAGCAGCGCCAACTCTGCAAGAAGCTGACACAGCCAGAAACACCTAGAATGTCGATGTGGAACAGCAGCTACTTGGCGAATTGGCAGGTGGCAACAGTCACCCTGATGTACCTCTTTGGGATGTCCCTCTCCCAGATGTCCCTCTCGCGGATGTCCCTCTCGCGGATGTCCCTCTCGCGGATGACCCTCTCGCGGATATCCCTCTTGCGGATGTCCCTCTCACGGATGTCCCTCTCGCAGATGTCCCTCTCGCGGATGTTCCTCTCGTGGGTGTCCATCTTGCGGATGACTCTCTCCCGGATGACCCTCTCGCCAATGTCCCTCTCCCTGAGACGCGCCCGGATGGCTCGGTAGTTGAGTAGTGAACCAGGCCTCGCCCTGCAGAAGAGGCGTGCGTTTGGGTTAGAGTCGGGTTCTTGTCTTGTGAGTTTCCTTTGCTGTAATCTATTCATCTCAGGTACTGAACAAGGCACGCGTGGAGGTGTTTTGTTTGTTTGAGTTAGGGTTGTGGGCTTGTTCATTTCCTTTGTTGTAATCTATTTATCTCAGGCATTGATTATTACACATGTTGCGAGGATTTTGGATTGCTTAGGGTTTATTTTTTATTCATTCATCGTATTATGGGACATCACGCATACAGTGTTTTTGCAACTCCTGGCGTAATGGTGTTGAGTCTCAATAAATCTTTCAAGTATCGTCAGCTTATACCCACACCAGACTGCTCAGACCCAGCTCCGACTTTGGTCTCTTTCTACAGTGAATACTCCACTGCTCCCTTGTCGTGAACAATGCCAGAGAAGACCCCATTCCGTTGCTCCAAATTTTCATGCCGAAAGAAGTTGACCTCAGACAGCTGGCGACTTCAACATATCATATTACACCATCCTGAACACCTTCAAGTTGCAAAGAACCTGACTGTTCGCAGCACACTCCGACACGTTGAACCCGCACAGCATCGTGAATTCGATGCTAACAAAGATTCAGTCGAAGACTTGAACGAGTTTTCTTACCTGGAACACGTTGGAAACATCGCAGACTTGGAGTCACAAACACCGCCACCTCCTCAGCCGCAGACGGAAACATACCCCGGCGGGGGCGCTCCACTGAGCGATTACATTGCTGAGCCATGGGAACGCAACGCTCAGGGTTGCCTTGAGACGAACCTACGGAACAATCCCTACTACCTGTTTGCGACGAGTGAAGAGTACCAATATATCCAGTGTGGGATGAAGAAGAAGGGTATGATGATGTACTATGACAACATGCTGAAGGCAGAAAACACAACACTGCATTTCCCAAGATTCAAAAACAGGAATGGCGTCCCGCAACTAGTGGCAGGCATGCCAGATGATCAGGCTCTCGGGGAGTGGGAACTACACACTCTCGAGGATATCAGATGGAATGACAATCACCAACGGCCTATCAAATACTGGAGTCGAGACATCATCAAATGCATGAGATGGTTGATGCAGTAGCCAGCCTGTGCCGAGCATCATATTTACGCCCCTCAGCATTGCTTTAACAGCGATAAGCCAACGAAATGCCTCTATACTGAAATGCACACTGTGGACTGGTGGTGGAGACATAGGTAAGCAGGGATACTCAAGGATAATATCATGCTAATCGAGGCTAAGGAAATGATCAGACGGTGACATTCACTGGTTCCCTTGATCTTCATGTCCGATGGAACACATCTCTCGAATTTTGCCAGCGGCAACAAAGAGTGGCCTTTATATATGACAATTGGCAATCTATCTTCGAAGCTCCGCCAGATGCCCGCAACTCACAGCGTTGTAATGGTTGCTCTCCTGCCGATTCCAATCAAGAACCGCAATATTCCTCAGAAGAGGCTGGATGAGCAGTGGCAAACAAATCGAGAGGTGCTGAACGAAGTACTGCGGTGAGTACTCCAGCCTCTCACCTTTGAACAAAATCCCAATGCCGAGAGTGGATATTACAACGTTCTCTGTGCAGATGGCAAATTCAGGTGTTGCAAACCGGTTTTAGCAGCATGGCTTGCAGATTGCACCGAGTATAGCAACCTACATCATCTCGAGCGGCATGTCTGTTTTCGGTGCAAGTGTCCAAAGATTATACTTGGAGATTATGTCCCTTCTGACAAGCATCACCCATGGTGGGATCACAACATATATAGAACACTCAGCGATGTCAACACCAAGGCAGCTGATGCCGAACTCTCGTCACGCCATGTCCACCGAGGATTCAACATGTTTCGACATATTCCCTGTATCGTGAGCGATATTCCGACGCCCGACCTCCTCCATACGATGCAGATCGGCATACTTTACCACCTCCAGAAGTGGATTTTCCACTTCATGAAGACGCACGAATGGCTTGACAAGTACAATGCAATCTGGTTATCCGTGCCTGCTTACCACAACCTCACACCGAAAAATCAGTCATATGACGAAGTTTCTCAATGGGATGGGAATGAGGTGAAAGAAATGAGCTGGTACCTGCTTGGAGTTGTAACCCAGTCTCTACGAGGCAGAAGCTACGCTCAGCGTCCCATATTCAATCGCGCAATTGAGTGCACATGGGCATTGTTAGAATTCTACATGTACGCTCAATAGACATCTCATGATGATGCAACTTTGAGCTACATGGAGGACGCCTTGCATTGTTTTCACACCTTCAAATATGTTTTCTTACTTGGGCGAGCCGGCAAAAAGGCGAAGGCCAACGCCAATGCCCTGAGAATGGAACTCATGAAGAAGTGAAAGGTAGACGATGAAACAAATGCTGAAACTTAGACGCCATCCAAGAAGCGGCACAAAATGAATGTCTTGTGGGATTATATCAGCCATGAGATGGATGTTTCCAAGAAGTTGGATGCCGACTTCAACTTTCCGACGATCCACTTGATGTCTCATTGGGTTGAACAGATTCGTTGATACGGAGCCTTGCAACAGTATTCTGCCGAGAGACATGAACAAGCACATAAAACGAACCTCAAGGATGGTTGGAACGCCTCCAATCACAATCTCAACTACCTGCCACAAGTAATCACCTTTCAGCATCACATTCTCTTCTTCGAAATCAGAGAGCTCAATTTCCAAGCCCTCGCTCAGCATCGGGAGAACAGCACTGCCTCCTGCAAAGTCCTCCCTTCTGGTGCTGATCTGGCGGCCCCCCTGGGCTCCCAGTCATAGGCTACGCCAGAATTCTTGGGGCCCCAAAACCCCCGTGATGGAAAGCATCCTCACGCTCTGATCAGAGACTGCAGAGCATTACTTGACAATACACAAGATGCAACGCACCGCGTGGCAATATACAGCGGCATGCGGAAGTTTATCAAACATAAGAGTTGTAACAAGATGTATATATTGGATGAACAACTGCACGCAATGGAGCTTTGTATTTACCATGGTGTTAAGGTTCAAGTTGAGGGTTTAGATGGTACATGCATATCTCTGATGTGTCGATGCACAGGAAGCCAGAGCTGGCGTGGAGGGGATGGACCCAACGACTGGGTATGGGTACAGCAACGGCCGGGGAGCTGTTATGGCACTCTGAATGGGCGTCTCCCGTGGCAACTGCAATGACCATTCAAAATCAAACTCCTAAATGTGAATGAAGCTTTCGTTGAGTACTGGTTAGCCCTCGTGCTCACCACCATACCTGAAAACTTGGGGAACTTGGATCCTATCTCGAAATTTGTAAAAGTGAGAAAAGCACTGGTAGCCGTTGCTTTGCAAGTTTTCAGAGTGGGAAACATTGTCGGCTGCGTGCACGTCATTCCAGAGATAGCTACTAATAGAAAGACAAGAGACGGACAGAATGAGCGATGGATTGTCAATAGCCACATAGATCTGGCGACTTGGAATGATGTGTATAATTAGTAACGAGAGAATTGAATTTTGTGCGCAGGTAGAAGGAACGCGAGGAGAGATTTTCGCAGCATCATCCATCGCCATGCAATCATGTATAATTAGTAAAGAGAGAATTGCATTTTGTGCACAGGTAGAAGGAACACGAGGAGAGATTTTCGCAGCGTCACCCATCGCATTGCAATCCCAATTCAAGCGCCTAGCCAATCAGCCCATTCCGACGTATGGTCGCAGTTGGCCACAACGCCAGAGTGATCATTGAAAATAGGAGACCGACAGAACAAGACGAAAAGGTCAAACAGCGATCAGAAGTCGCTATGGCACGCTACGTGATGTATTGACGCCGGGCGTGGAGTAATCCGCCACTGGTGTGTCTCTGACTGCTCTGACGGAGTGTGACCACTCCAATGGAGCCATTCCACCCGGACAGACATATTTTTTGCTGATGGAGTAGAGAGAATTCACATAAAGCCCGCACTGCTCCCATTACCATTTCATCAGAGGCGGTTTCTGCAGCAGTTTCCCCGTCATTTGTGAAGCTGACAACAAATGGAGAGCGATTCACTGCCAGTGTTCTGATTATTCCACGGATCTCTTTACCTTGCCAGGTGCCGCTTTTCAATGAAGCAAATGGTATAGAGAAGTGCTGGTGACTGGGATATCGTGGCACTTGTTAGACTGAGTCTTTGTAGAGTACGTCATCATGAGGCTGTGGGTTAGGGCTGGCAGCTACTATATAGGCTACGTGTCATCTTAGACTTAGACTCAATCAATCAATCGTCTCAACAGATTCGTCACAACAGGTTATGAGCCCGGGCACGACCACGATCTGGACACCATTTTCAACAACTATCAAGCAATAACAGTGAAATCGCGAACCTTCATATGAGCGAGGCGGCAGGGTCCCGGATGCATTGCGAATACATGCGGGATCAGCACACCCTACGGACTCAGGACGACAATTCCACGACGCAAAGGACTCAGATTCCTCCTCTCGAAGAAATCTCACACTCAACCGCTTAGAGGGCTACCATGGCCGCGATGGCTACGATGGGTACGATTGCCGCGGTGTTGAGTTCTACGGGTATACGAGAATACGAACGATACATCAACAGGACACTTTCGGGACGAGTACAGAGAGCAGTTTCGCAGGAGTTTGGGTCAACATCCTGTCAACACCCTCAGAGGACATCGTGTCAACACCCTCGGAAGAGCTCGTGTCAACACCCTCGGAAGAGTTCAGATCAACACCCTCGGAGGAGCTCGGATCCACACCCTCGGAGGAGTTCGGGTCAACATCGGTATCATCAGGTTGAGTTCTGGTCAACATCGGCATCATTAGGATGTGTTTGAAGCGATTTCTTAACAGGTCAACCGGTGGCAAAGCCAACCAGATCGACATACAGTATGGTATTTTGGATAGTCTATAAGGAGTGGGCGGGTAATGGACCGCGGATACTTGGGCGATGTCGGCCAACATACGAAACCCCCGGGGAGCGCTGCGGTTGGTCTGCAAGAGGAATGTGCTGGGTATGTGATTTGCGACAGATTCCAGAGACCGGCGGTGGCAATTGTGGCCATGAATCCACAAAGTCTGCGGACTGCTCTACTGTGAGGACGAGGAAGCTTTGTTAGCTGTACAGTGTGTATTGTACCTTCACCCCAAACCTTCAATAACGACAACCCCTCCTACACCTGAGAGGCTGAGTACGGGGATCCACGATCTACAGGAATGAGTTTCCTAGGGCTAGCAGAGGAAGAGCGACCTACGGAGAAGCGTCTCAAATTCGAATTGCAGCTATGGAGAAGTGCCTCCAATTTCGACACCAACACCGACACCGAGACACGCTCGACTACACGAGCATCCGCAACTGAACCGGCTATGATCAACACTTCCACATTGCTTGTCGAGCGGAAGTCAACATCGCCACGGAGAAGTATCTCGAATTTCAATATCGAGCATCCGCCACCGTACAACAGCTTATGAGCACTTGCATTTAAAAAGAAATGACAATCAACACTTCCACTTCGTTTGTCGAGTGGAAGTTAACATCGCCACGCAGAAGTGTCTCCAATTTCGATGCGCCACCGTACAACAGGTTATGCCAATTTAGACACGACACCGACACCGACAGCACAACCCATAATTGGGACCGAGAGGCTGCTTATGAGAATCAATGATGCTCCAGCTGGTTGGAGCAGTATCTTTGTTGCATTTCTTCCACGCCATACCGACAATGACAACACCGATCACGATACAACAGGACTGTGTGTCAACTTCGGAGGAGTGGTTGACTGGAAGTCAAGACAGTTGAAGCCGACAGGACAATTGACTACCGAGCTTAGGAAGCATGAGCGGGAGAATGGTCGTTTCGGAGGAGCTCAGGGCATGGCATGGTTTGGCTTCTGTCTTCTGTCCTCTGTTTGTTTTCGGTCTGTTTTTTCAATGACTTAGTGTTTGACGTACGTGATAACGCCCTGGAGGATTGTTAGACCGAGTCTTTGTAGAGTACGTCATCACGTGGCTGTGGGTTAGGGCTGGCAGCTACTATATAGGCTACGTGTCATCCTAGACTTAGACTCAATCAATCAATCGTCTCGACAGGTTGGTCACAACAGCACTGATGTAAATAGATTGTCAAACTGATCCTTGACATTTCTAGGTTTCAGGTATTTGAGCAGCCAGTGCAATCGGTCATTAACTAACCCCAGAAGCAGCTGATGCAATTTATCAGGCTGCCAAAGCCGATAGACATTGCAGCGAGGGTATTGCCAGAACTGGTTGCGGATTGGGTGGACACCGAAAGTGTGCAGCGCATCAATATGATTGTCCTTGGGCAGCTCTGAGTAATTAGGCTGGTCCCTTGAGATATCGAGTGGTGGAAAAGTGGAATGCCCCATCGGCGCACCTTTAGAAATTTCACACATCGGGGATGACCCATATGAGACTTGAGCAATCATGATTTGTTTCGGATAATACCCGACCCAGACAGCCAAAAGAGGGTAACATTTTTGCTGGAATACATCCGCACAATCCAATTTCAAGCCGGGGCCAGTGATGTCAAGATGCCTCTGTTGAGACAGTACAGTTCCAACCGCGGAATGCCATGCCTCGTCAATGTTCTTGGCACCTTTTAGGGGACATGGGATCAGCCCAACAAGAGTCCAGCCATGCTTTCTTACTGTACGGCGGATATCATTTCGAATATTACCAATTGTGAGATACAGCGGCCGGACATGCTGATCGTCCGAAAAATTGGTCAAGTGAGTCATGTCGGATGCACATATGACTGGCACAATTGTCGCTCCGGCAGGAAGATGATCTTGTGTATCCCACCACCAATCGCCCATATTCATCTTGCTGTAGATTGGACGACCCTCAGAGTCAGGGAGGCGCACCGGTTCAAAATCGAGGTTCACCTGAAATGGGAGATGTGCTAAAAGGAACTGGATACATTTGAAAATATTCCTGTAGAATAATGTTCCAAAGATATGTGAGTCATCTTCAATCCAACCATCATTGCCAAGCACAAAATTGAGTTCAGAGAGCAGCTTTCATAGGGCATCTGCCGATTGGAATGATTCGATTTTGTAGTTGTCCAGTCTACATCTGAGATGTTGATCTATCCAGGTTTTTGTTTGTTGGTTAAATGACAGAGCCTACTGAAAGTTGTGAGCAGACTGAAATGGATGCCATGGATTCCATCGTTCTGAGTACTTGCGATGCTTGTTGTACAATCCAGTTGCTTTGCCATATGCTGTTCCCCCTGCATTTTCCAGTCCTACTACCTGCCTATGAGCCTTTGTCTTCGTTAGATCAGGGGTACAGGTGAGATCAGGCTGCTGAGGGTTTATCGATTCGTCATTGGGAGTATCTTCAGGTGGTGGTGCGCCCGGTACGTGGTCTATGAGTCGATCGTTAATTGGTAGTTTGTCGATGGCCATTCAGGTGCACCTACTGTAGTCAAACCATGATAGCTCAGGGTGATCCCAGCCGGCAGGTGGTAGAATCCTGTTTGGTAATAGCCGTTCATTCATCGATATTGGGTGATATTGTTGATAGTGAGCTTCCAGTCAATTCTCGTTGCACAAGTTCATTTTGCAGATAAAGCATTTAACATGTTTCTGGCGAGTGTTGACCATAGTTGAGAAAAGCTCTGTGTTCTGACAAATCTCGATGATGCTTTAGGGGGTATGGTTTGTAGCTGGATTTGAGCCTCAGGGATATTGTTTGAAAGCGTGCTATCTCAGGTTAGCATATCACTATCAAAGCCGCATCAGACCCCACCAAATGTAGAGGAGAGGTAAAACAAAGTCACCTCACAATTAGTTTTCTTCACAAACTAGGATGATATCTATCAAATCTTGCATAATGATGTTGCACATTATCTACTGAAAATCGTTAGCAGAGATAGTTTCTTTAGTCATCACTGCGATCAACTTTTAATACTGATCACCAGGTGCTACCACGATTGGCCTTAGTGTCTACTACGTCATTGCGGCATTGTGTAGGTTATGTCTACGCTCGAGCCTCAAGCAGCGCATAACATCAATTTGATACAATGAATAGGTAAGTTTCCTAGCTTGCTGTATGCCTACTCAATGATCATCCAGAACTGATAGGCTGGTAGGATGATTGCTTCAGTAACAATCCTTGACCAGTAGGTGGATCCTAAGGAGACAATGAAGTTTACACAAGGAGCTCAAAAGAAAGCAATCACAGTTGCTGCTCGATGAACAGGCCTCATATTGAATGAAGTAGTAGGTCGTACACACACATTAGGAGTGTAAAATGCCTAGTCATGCTAACCTTCCAACCGGATATAGTTCTTGTTGCTTTCCTGGATACATCATGTCGTATCCCTTGCATGAACTTTACAGTTATGAACTGAACAAAGGTGAGCTTCCATCCAAGATCGTAGTATACAAGTTCGATCATAAAACAAAGAATGGCAGGACATGTGTGTTATGATTTCTTTTTCTCAGCCAGGATTCATGGGATCAAGGGTGGAGTGAAACACCTCAGTCCGTGACAAATAAGATGGATATAAGAGGCCCTCATTCCGCTGGAGGTCACTGTTACCTTCAATATTCTCAACTATACTCCACATCATTCGAAGTCACCAATTGAATTGATAATTTGATTACGACCATCTTTTGTTGACATACGATGTTGACGAATGGATCTCCACCGAAGACAACCAATATGGCTTCACCAGGTGGCCTGTTTGGCTCACCACAACGCCCAGATGACAATGTGGGAGCAAATGATAATCATGCTAGATATACACCGAAGAAAGACACTCAATTCGGGCATCCCACAAATCAATTTCCTCCACCACTGGGGTCTAGTTACCCACCTTCGCAGCCTCCATTTCCGGGCACTCCCCAGTTCTACCACCCTGCCCCATTCATCATGACACTAAGCTCATAAACAAGCTCTGGTGCAACGCAAGGATATGCGAGTTATGGGCCACCGTGGCAAGGATATGATTTCCCCCAAAGAGGTAATGGTGGACCACAAATGATCTCCCCTTAGCGATTCACCGGACAGAGGCCGTCATCTCCAGACACACCTCGAGTGCCTCAAGCACTGCCTGGAAACATTCCAATCATTCGGCCGACCTCTTCCGCCTCTACTCCTTACAGACAACTTCCAAGTGCACCTGGGGGACCCCCCATTAGCCTCCCAACAAAACGATTTCAGCAGGCAGCAGAACCACGCAGGACAGATGTTGCAGGGATTGCAGACTTGCCCCCATTATGAGAGATTTCTTATGAGGAATTCGATGATGATTATGAGAGTGATGATTTGTTGGACTTGGGTGGGGCGGAAGGCAAAGCCCAAATCAGCTTGAAGCAAATGGAATTCTCCTTGAAGCAATTTGCCAAAAGGATGGGGCAGCCCAGCATTGGTGCATTCAACAGGTGCAAGAGAGTATGGTGGCTGGGTTTCTCGAGAAGAAGCATGGGTCCATTATCCCAGGACAAAACCGTTTGAATCAGCAGCGAGATGGACCCCTGCACTGGTAGACGGCGGATGAAGATTTTTTGGAGACTTTCGAGAAGTGGCTGCCCTGGGAAAACTTCAATAATGCCGAATGGATTCGGCGACAATAGGTTGAGATGATTCTGAGGAAATGTGCAAGCGAGGTTTGGGAGTAGAGGAAGAAGGGAAGGCAAGGCAACAACCAACCTGCGACGGATTTGGGAAAGCGCACAGGCAAAAAACCTAAAGGTACCATCCCAGAGATGCCAAATACAACTTTCATGGTTGTGATTCGTCAAGTGCCAAACGGCAACAATGACCCGACATGCAGCATGCAATTGCAAGCTTCGTACACAGATGTGAGACACTGGGAGGAGCTGATTGATTTCATCGAAAAAAATTGTGGCCGGAACGAACTATACTGTCTAACTGCATTTTTCAAATGCACCTTGACGCTGGAAGAATTGGACGAAGAGTATATGGGATTATGTGCACCGGGGCAAATGATTAATGTCCCTCTATATGGTCAGATATCATACAACAGTTCCCTCTCAAATGCATTCAAGTTGAAACTGGGACACGATGTGCAACTGTTTTTGGTAGAAATGAAGGCAGCTACAGGGAAGGATAGTGCCAAGCACGTAATGAGACCGGCCAAGGTAATCCCCGCTAGCCTTGTTACAGCAAGTTATATCCACTGCGAATCCGTATACTTAGACTTCAGAGGAATCTGATGGAAATGGAAGAGTAGTGGATGAGGAGACAGGTGGAAAAGAGAGTGATAGTATTAATATAAGTTCTGATTGAGTGAATAGAATTGATTATATACCACATATCATTGGGTCCAAATGCTTGTCTGTGAAATACCTAACATCGTGATGAATTTCAGCAGCACCGGAGTATGAGCCCATCTGCCCAGCTGACCTTGGGGCAACTGAAAGAGATCATTGTGGATGAAAAGAAGACCGACCAAGGTTCAAGAGTGGTTTAGGAGCAAGTGGAGGATGGCGAGGAGGTCCTCGATCCAGATAATACCAGTTCTGTCCTCAGCACTGTTCTCAACACAATCAACAACGAATTTGAACACGAGTGTCTTGATGAGGCAGTCAGGCTGCTGAATGCCCATCTGATTCGCCAATCAACAGATAACCATGTTCCAGGCCACAAATATTCAATTCCAGGCCTTCTGGGAACAAAGTTTCTGGCGCACCAGGTGTGGGCCATCTGGTTCATCATGAGGAGATGGGTTTGGGATGGTGATATGCCGGTAGCACTGGTGGCGGATGAAATGGGTCTTGGAAAGACTTCACCTCGGTTGCAGCAGCAATGCTTTGCAAATTGGTGACTGAGAAAGTTGTTATGGGGTTGCCACTGTCCATTTTATGGGGGAATACCCTTGAATAGTGGGTGATTTTGACGCACAATAACTTTCCTGCCATTGTCGGTGAAGAATGGGAGTGGTATCTGCTCCAGAGATTGAATTTGGTGCCCCACCGCCTGTTGAAGATACAGACAACACCACCTCATGGGCATCCAGCACTTATATCGGCCCATGAACCAATCTTGATGGTGACAATGCCAGGAGTGGCAGAGTCATTCAAGAATGTCATCGACGAGATGACACATGAAACCGATTTCAAACTGGTCAACTTCTTGCACGCCGAAAATGTGAATCTCTTCCACCAGGATATGAATACCGGCAATGACGAGCCGGAAAACCGATGGAATATCCACCTTCTGTCGTATGATACTTTAACATGTTGAGCGAAACCATCAAGCAATGGCCGGCTCTCACACTGTACATGGAGTTTTGGATTATTGATGAGTCTCATTGGTACAAGACGAAAAATAGTGTGGGCTGGGGAATTGCGACGAATGCGAGAATTGGATTCAAACTTCAAGTCACTGCAACGCCGGGATTCCATTCACTCTATGACTGGTGTTATCAGGCGATGTGGCTGTTTTCAGGTGCGCCTGAACATCCAGAGGATGAGACTGTCATGGATATGCATGGTGCCGATGCGCTGGATTCCGCTGTGAAGAGTTTGATGCATGTGATCTGGACTGCAGACCAGAACACTCAACAGGATGTGGCACACCGGATGATCAAAATTGCTAATCCCTGGACGATACGGAGGTAGTCAGAATCGAAACCCGGGAATGGGAAACCCCTTCTTCAGATACCGAAGGAGAATGCACACCTTGTTGATCTCGAATAGACTGAGGACAAGCAAGCTAAACTCATGACCCTTGACGAGAGATACACTTCATGGGGTGCTTCAGGAGCGTGGAGGGTACATAGATGGTGGCTGGCATGTTTCTCATTGGTATTGGGAGACACCAAGGATTGGAATAACGTTTCATGACAATGGTACAATGAATGGCAACTCGACACTTGGATGAATTCTTTTATTTTCCGATGGCTGAGAGACACATTTCTGCCAATGCTTGTCAAGGAACCTGCAGAGTATCCCGAACCTGACGAAGACAAAGCATCGACCAAAGCGCTTCTGCACGAACCCGAAAGTATTAAATGCGCCTTGCCTAGTGCATCTCCTCCTCAAAAGGCGGTGCTATTCTGTCCTCTTTATGGCCAAGTTCATCATTTGAAGTGGTGGCTCAGAAAGGTTTTTGTGGATCATCTGGATATTTTCTACATGTATGCAGAAATGGGCAACGATGAGCACACAGAAATGCCACTCAAATTCCAAGATTCGCCAAATCCCTCTGTGTTCGTAACTACACCCAAAGTCGGTGGGACAGGCCTCGATCTCACAGCAGCAAACCATGCGGTAATAACTCAGAAGTTCTGGGTGTTAAATGAGCAGCGGCAGGCATTTGCCCAGGTTGTCCGACTGGGGCAAAACAGAGTTCCACACACATGTCTATTGAATACAGGACCCAATGGTTATGATAACAGAGCAAGTGATCTCGACCAGCTCTCTGGAGTGGCTCAAATGAGAGTCCTGCATGGTCTGTTGAACTGACCGAACATCACGACGACGATGATATACCAGATTCTGGAGTGTCATCAGGACCATACAAAGCGGCTTACAGAGCAAGGAAGCGTCGTGCCATTAGATGGTGAGGATGAACGATCATGATCAGTGCTGTGAAATCAAGGTACGCCTCTTTTAACATTCAACCAACACAATGTCACCAACTGATGCAACATAGGCAAATGGTATGCAGAATATGAGGCAATTGAGGAGTCCAGAAGTATTGGTTAGAATTCGATTCCATTTCGTGTTAGATGATTATTGTGATGGACATGAGATGAAGTCAATGGAAAACAGACATCTGGTAAACTGAATCATAGTCTGAATTGGATAAACCAATATGTGATGAAAAGCAGGCCCACCAATTTGATGGTGGACTAAGTCAAATTCAGTGGTGCCGTATATTCTCTTGTGAGAATCTGTCGAAGCTGCGCATTTTCATTTTATATTGTCCATGTGGAATTGTGATAACGATATCTGTGAACGAGATCTGTGTTTTCAGGTGCGCCTCAATCTCCAAGTTTGATTCAAATTATTTGATGCGTGTCTATTTGAGGGGCACCGGATACTACAGTCACGAGAGGATTCGGAATATTCAATGAATCAACCATATTGACTGATTTTCAGTCAATTGCACAAGAGAATCGCTGTCAACTTCTCGACCCTCCTGAGACCAATCCAGCTCCGAAAATCTATTCATCCAGGGATAAAAAGACTACCTAAGCGATATCGAGTTGATGTATTGTATCCTGAGACACGGCTCGCGTATTTCAGGCTTACTCGAAGAATACAGTCGAACATTTCCTCACTCAGGAATGAAGTTCAGGCTCACCTCAAAGGAACTATGCAGTCGAGTTTGATGGTCCCAGATTTGACACCGCACGCATAATCCATTCAACGGCCAATTTTGACAAGTCGCCACTCATTATTATCATATGCTTCCACTCCCAGACACGCCTCGGAACGATTCATTTTGCTCCATTCGAAGCATATGTTCTTCCTTCCTGAATGCTTTGAATCTGTGCCTGCCAGCACACACCGAGAGTCATCTTTCAGATACGAAACATGTACGTGCAGGCATGGCTCATCCCGCTCGGCCAAATCTAATATCTGAATCTATGCTTGATTGGTATCCGATGGCTGCCGCATAAATGCCATAATGTCATGCTCCGTGTCAACCTATCCTTTGGAGGAAGGTGTCCACCACACGCTTACCGTAGATGCACAGCCCAGGGCGATAAGTTTCCACACTAAACTTGATTTTGACTAAGAAGTATGTTCGGACCTATACATTTCCCAGATCGTAAAATAGCTTCTGTCGTTCAGGCTCCATAATTGAGCTGCAGCTTGAGAGAGTGAACCTCAAATGAGAGCTTCTGCTTAGCGATTGTGCAGATGACTGGCAACTCTTGCTCCCTTGTAAAGCATACTTCCTCAAATAGGCTTAAATTCAAAGCGCTTTTAATGCAGACTTAACTACATTTTGTCTACCTTGTATGTTTGGGCCGCCAAAAAACTGTATCTTAAAATAGATTGTGTCAACCGATTTTCATCAAGAGAGCTCGAACAGATAGAATCGGAATGGCAGTCTCTGCTCAGTGGCTCAATCGGTGACTGGCAAGCTTCCGCCCACCACATATCTTGAATGCCTGAAGTTCGTGACAAATCATAAACAGTTGATATCTGATTTCTGCCACCATCCAATCCCAAGAGTGGATGAAGAAGGAATTCTGACGAAAGCTCGAGTTAAGACAAGGCAGTTTCCGAGAGTACAAGTTATTGTCAAAGTAAGGTGAGCCTGCAATCCCAGCCATTACATTAGATTGTATCCTGCATGCCGACTCAATGGTCGCTGAACCTCAATTGGCCAGAACTGCATGCGGTTATTCGTCTTTCCGCTGTCAGATAAAGCCTCATGACACATTCATATCAGTGGTTTGAACCCCAATATTTATATTAAGTCAACATGTTAGCATTGAGGCTCAAAATAAGATTGTGATTAAATGATGCGGCGTTTACAAGATAGTATGCGCAACATCCTAATGTGAGTGACTATTTCTGAACCCATTCACTAGCAATCTTGGTATTGATGAGAACTGGAATCGATTAGATTACCCCTGAACCTTCATCGTACCTTTACCGTTCTTTCTCTATGTTGAATCTCTCCTTCCTAACCCCAAATTCTCCCTCTTCTCGTATACTGACTGCATACATATTGTGATTCAGCTGACTCAGACCGCTGAAAGTTAAGTTCTAGACATGACATTGCCTAGTTGACCGCTAACTTTGCTGTAGAATTCTAAAACAACAGAAGTATGGTGACAATAGGGTGTCCTTCCGACTGGTATACCGCATTCGGAGATTCATATTTATCCACTATCAGCAACAAATTCAGCTTGAACCCATGTATCTTCAACTGTTGCCACTCACCAAGGTCCCAACTCTATCCTCCGTCCAAATTCTGCAACATTCTTGAACACACCGACAATTCTGTGCCACGCGGTCACCACTGGGATGCTCGAACTAGAGGCATAATGACCTACCATCGCCGGAGTCATATGCAGGGGCGATCATGATCAACTCATTTCTCAGTATTCAATATGCCCGGCCCTGAGAGTTAGTTAGTGATACAACCATGTCAATGTCTCGAGTTCTTCAGGTGCGTCTGGTTCAATTTCAAGTATGTTGGCTTGAACCAACCTCCAATTCTTGCTTCAGTAGCGGACTTGGATACGAGTGCTAATATTCGGGAATTGGGGGCAAGAAGAACCCCTCTTATCCGGTGCACCTGCCGCTTCATAAATCACAACAAAGAACGAGCATCAAGAATATAAATATGAACCGCTGACATGTATTCCGGGCTCTTTCCAGGCACGCCTCGAATTCCATCCTCCTCGTCAAGCGTTTCTCAATCCAGGCACGTCTCGAATTGCATCCTCCTCGACCGCATGTTACTTTGTTGCCCTATTTTCTTGTCATTCTGTTAAACTTCGTACTATATTTACCCTAATATACTTCTGTCTACATTGTCCAACTTCACTTCATCCAACATGGAACCTACAGCCAGCCAGGTGAGGAATCACAATTCACAGAAGAATCAAGAAGCCCACCTTGAGAGAGCACTTGCACGTGCATTGCAGAAGACAGCCAATCTTCATTGCCGATCAAATGTTTGAACTTCCCACCCAACCTTTTAGTATAGTGTTGGAGAGAGCTAATGTCCGGGCTATAATCATGATAAAGCAGGATGATAACGATACCGATCAGGAGATCAGCGAGAATGAAAGTGAGGACCTTGGAGAGTCCACCTTGTCAACTGATATCGAAGAAGACTATTTGGACAACCAGCAGGAGGTTCTACATCTAGACCAGGCACACGGTGATAAGACAATACGAACTACAAGGGTGCCACCGCCAAAGAAACGGAGCCGTGCAGATACTGTCATTGCCCGCACTTCACTTCCAAATCTGCGACATCCAGCCGGGGCCATGGCACCAGTATTGTTCAAACACCAAAAGCCAACCTTCAACATATCACGCGAGTCTGACATTGTACCGGCGCTCCCGCTTCCCAAGGCTGCTGGAGACCAGAATGTTCCTCAATAAAAGCCCGGTGGTGGTGATCACAACGTTCCCCAACACCAAAAGGCTACTTTTGAGGTAGCAAAACGGTTCATGGAGGCAATCGTAGTGACAAAGACTCCCCGGCCAATGATTTCCGATCAGAAGTACTCGATGGTTGACGAAGCTTGGCAACTAGCTATTGAAGCTCAGGATCAGCAGCGGGCATTAGCAGGTGCTCCAGTAGGTGTACCATCCATGTGTCAATTGCCCGGTGGTCCATCTCTCAAAATTAACCCGCAAACCTGAGAAGCTGTAAGTGTGAATTCTGTTTTCTGCTCCTTGATTGGACTTATGATGATGCTAAACGCCAAAAATATTGATAGTTAAAACAAAGATTAGCACCATTCGAGGGTGTTTGGCAGATGGAGCTTGTCGAACTATTGTTCGAAGTTACTGGTTGGATTTAAGATCAGAGACTAAACTTCAAATACATGTTAAGGAGCTCCTGTTTGATGATGCTTATCACTCGAAGGTCATCGATGATAAGAAATCCTGGTTCACATCGATGGAAGTGCTTGACTTAATCTACCATCAGTTTTTCTTCACCGTAAATAGCTTGGGGCGACAACCGACCACATCGCAATTCTTTCAACCTCTCGCACCGCAGACACTAGCGCTTGTGGCTGCAGCTATTCATTGTGCGCTGTCTGAGTATGCCACCGAAAAGAAAGTTACATTTATGTTTTCTCAAGATGAATATCGAGGAAAATTTTGCCCTTCGACAGTGATAGATTGAATTACTGCAGATGCCATTGCACTCATCATAATGACACATAGTGGGGCTGCTTCATACTCCCCCCCCCAATGGTGCTCCTCCGCTATAATAGGCACTCCTCAATCCCCATTGGTGCTCCTCAGTCTCAAATGGCACTTCGATATTTCATTCAGCGCTCCATACTGCCTTTTCTCTTGGTGCTTCTCCTCCAGGATGGGTGCTTCTCTATCCACTTCTCAAACTCGAATAGGAGCCCCTCTATTTCATCCCAGACTCGTTACCTCTCTCCCCTTTCAGCGCTGCTTAGCATGGATGGGCTGCTCCGCTGGATATACGCTCCTCAATCCCTGTCGGCACTCCTTGGCCTCGATTTTAGCCCCGCAATTTCATTCTGCGCTCCTCCATCACCATCAGCACTCCCCTTGCCCACCTCCAACTTCACATCAGGCACTCCTTCTTTCCTGGTGGTGAATCTCGTTTTCCCCCGAATTCGTCATATTTGCCTTTCAAACCCCATTTTGATTCACCGCTCGCTAACCTCAATTCCAACATTTTAGATATCACAAATCGAGCGATATGACATTGGAATTCAATTTCACCCACTCGCCAGGCCTGAATTATTCGGAAATACATGGAGTGCTTCCAGCTTCTTTGCACCGTGGAGTAATTGTGTGTTCCTGCATTTGTCGGCCCTGATGAGATGGGAGATTTAGGGTATGACATTGAGACTATGTTCAATTGCATTTCGATCGCTTAATCGGGGTAATGTTTCAGTTTTCCCTACTTTCACTTTTGAATCACTCTTCATTTTCTTTGGTTGTCCTTAATGTAGCGATGCAAACAATAGAATGTTGAATGAGATGGTGGGTACTATATTTTGATTAAGAAGTTGATAATGAACAATAATCTATGCATCATACGTGGAGGGTATTTTTACTGCTCGTGTACATTCAGATATCGCCTGCAGTCATTCGAGTGAATATCCCTAAGAACCCGGCATCTCTCAGAGTTAGTTTGGGATTACCGCATTGTTTGGGCGACAGTCCCAGGTGCTCCCAATTCTCTCACAACCGCTCACATGGTTCTCCCGTACCAGTCATCAAAGATCCCAGTTACTCCGATGGCCAGCCGGAATGCCCTCCTAGGGTCTGGTTCCCTCCTGAAATTGACGCTTCTAAGTTTACACTCCGCCTCCTCTCAGACACTTCTGGGGGCTCCCAGTGACTAAAATATATTTTGCTGATGCTGGAAATGTCAGAGTTGCAATTGTGTTGCATTTGCTCATCACTCTGTTGATGTGAGGTATCAAACCAGGTGATAATTTGTTGAACACCAGAGTATCCCCCACAAGAAGCTTTCTGCATATATCTGCTTTCAGCGAGAGGGGATCTGATCTAATGATATGTAGTAAAATACTGACTCTAGACTTGATATGAAAGAGGCGCATTTCCCCATCATAACATCTGCGGAATATAGTTAACCTTGTTAGAAGTACGGTAGCCATACTTGATGAGGTTTTTGTGAGCAGCTTCAGATATTTCGGTGTCACTGTTATCGGCAGAGCCCATTTCCTCAATACATTCAATATAGTGGAGAAGGGAATGAATTTTGGGTATCTTGCTCATACTGTGGCTCTTGCGGTATGGTAGGAAGAGGTGGCTGTTGCTGCAGATGCCACTGAGCGCATCCTGTAGGTATTTGAGTGTGATTTCAGTGTGGGAGTGGTAGCTGGCAATCAATATGAAGTCGGTGACAGATTTGATGAACTTAAAGTGGTCGGGATGCCCTTTAAGAAGAGGGGCAAGCGCTGCAAGCCAGACCTTCACCATGTCCTTGTGCTCAGTACCAGTCTATTGTTTCACACAGGTAAGTTTGTCTCCAAACTGGCATATATTAGAGAAGCAAGGAATTATGGAAAATCGTTCATCTCTCAGGTCCAAACTCTTTTCCAGGCCATAAATATCTTTCAGAAAACTAACAATCCATTCCCAGGTGTAATCTTTAAATAAGCCCTTCAGTAGCTGGTGCAACCGGTCAACATTCATACAACTTTATATATTACAACCTGCATGGCCATTGGCGAAATTTGGACAGTCGGCAAACTTCCACAGCCCCACCTTCTCAGCAGCCATCGTTGACAAGTGAAGGGACTGTTGGGGGTGGCGGCTCCTGGGCCTGGGGGCGAAGCCAGGCATGTCATCAAGGCATATCTCGCATCGAGGGCACGAACCATTTTTCAGCATAGTTATGGTGCACTGCTCTGGGTAGTTTGCAAGGAGTGTCGCAATTCAGGAATATGCGTGACGAGTGTGACTGTCTGCACACAGAGCCGCTAATCTGCTCTGCTCCAGCTCCTCTAGAGTGCGCAATATTGTTGCAATAGATTCATGATAGGCGAACCTATTGGTGTTGGCTTTTGGTCTGTTTGGAGATTTCAGTAAAAGACCAATTAGTATTAACCCGTTCGTCCTAACTGATCATCTCTTCGCCTATGAGAGATCGCCGTTCCTGAGATCAACCAGCCAAGCCGTTTTGTCACCATTCAGCGTAGAGTGCATACTTTTGTCACTGCCGAGTATAACGGGGACAACTCTTGATCTATCTGGCAAAGATTCCTAGGATGTGTTATCAATGAGTAATGAGATTCTAATATCTAGACAAATCCGTTCAACACTGGAGCTGACACTCTTGACATGCTACCCACTCTGACACGATGCAACTGATACGCTATCTCTGTCACACTTTCTGACACGCTCTCTAACACACTCTCTCTGACAATATGACACTGACAATCTGTGACACGCTCTCTGACACGCTCTCAGACACACTCTCTGACAAGCTCCCTGACACAATCTCTGACACGCTCTCTGACACAATCTCTCTAACACAATCTCTCTGACACAATCTCTCTGACATGATATCTCTGACACGACCTCTCTGACATGCTTTCTCTGACATGATCTCTCTGATATGGTCTCTCTGACACTCCAACTCACCCAAACACAATAAAAATCTGATAAGAAACAATCTCTCTGACAATACAAGGAAACTTGCCCGCGTGTTCCACCACCAATCTGCGGTCCACATCTTAGCATATATACGTTCACCACTGCAATTCATTTGTTTGACCGACGCATATGAGAGATGGTCCTTAAACAGGGGATGACCTAGGCTATGCCATACCGCTGCAATAGGGTTCCGATAACAGAACGGAGTAGCTTTTCCTTCAATATTAACAGAACTCTCCTCCCATTCGCATACAAGTCTGTCCATTTCTTCCTTGTCCACATTGAGTTGATAGAGCTGGTCAGGGTTTTTGGCATTGGCGTAGGGTACAATAAGTCTTTGTTTGAGGATGTTGTTGAGTTTCGTTTTATCTAGATTGGTATCCACAATAGAACGAAAATGTTGCCATTGTTGGGGTGTAGCAAACGGAGCAAGGGGGTCCCAGTCATCATCCTCAAAAGAATGAACTCGTACTGTGTCATCAATTGTGTCTCCTGCATTGCGGAATATCTCCATCTCAGGTGGCTGGCTGAGTGTATCATCGTCAAATTGGAGAATGTTTTCTGCTAGTGCGTAGTCTACCCCATCTGATGCGGAGAGATTGCTTGAATTTGGGTGCAGATGTGCATGTGTTGAACAGCGGTGATGAGTGAGACCACTTTGTTGGGGAAAGACCTTGCCACATAAGGTGCAAATAGAGGACTGCATTGTTGAAGGTGGAAAGTTTGCGATTAAGTGCCCCCTGGAAATTGAACATAGTGAGGCTCTTATCACGCGTCCCAATGCTGTGTATTCAGCCTACCCTCAATGGACTTGGATGCTAACCTAGCCTCGTGATATTGTTGTACCACACACTATCTTTAGGCTTGCAGTATACTATCTGTAGCCCCCATTTGTTTCGTTGTGTGGAATGCTGGGAAGTTCTGCATCTAAGCACCATTTTTGGCTTCCCTAAACGGAACAGTGTCAGTTGATGTTTTGGTCGCACCCTGATCAGCATTTCAACACCACGACCCCTCACTTCCTTCCGAACCTCGTTGTGTTTGGCCTTCCAAAAAACCATGGACATTTTTGCATCTTCCTATTCCGACCTGTCTCAACTAACTAGCATTTTGCTTTTTCAATCTCTCCTCACTTCAATCTGTGGCGCTTTCTCAACCGGATTGACTTGCATATTTGCATCACAGTAACAATGTGAGTTGGAGCAGTCACCCCACCAAGTGTGGGTCAGAGCGCATCTAGTACTAGTTGGTGAATCATACATACAATCCTCACTAAGATTAATCAACGTTAACTTGACGACCATCATATCCACTCAGCGACCCTCATATCCACTCAGCGACCCTCATATCCACTCAGCGACACTCATATCTGTCAAATAACCATCATTATGGCACCACCATGAGTTCCACGATGATCGCCTACGGGCGTTTTGAACTGGACCCAAGAAATCTGTGTATCTGTGCTACAGAAGATGACCCAGGACATAGATGCTGTGAGTAGCTGGTCTGCATTCACTGAAGGTATTGCAGTGGTCCAGGGATGGAAAACTAAACATAAGAAATCCACTATCCCTTCGAACACCAATATCAAATTGTACACCGAGGTGCGAGGTGTAGCAATGACACGTGACCAGGGTAGTAAATCCGACTCTGACATTGAGTCTCTGACATTGAGTCTCTGACATTGAGTCTCTGACATTGAGTCTCTGACATTGAGCTTCTGACATCGACTGACATCGACCTGACAAATAGGAGTTTGCCAACATTTGCAATACGCTTGTGGATAACTCTTGAGATCTCCTGGGACATACACCAGACGTGAAGCTCAGTGATGATGATGTCCGTACAATGCAAAGACTCATCTCATGCTTAAAAAAGAAGAGTTACCCGAAGGGCCACCACCACACCCAAGAATGCCCCACCATGCCCCGCCAGAAAGCCTAAATCCTCAACAAGCCCTGCGCCAAAGATCACATCAGCTCCTTCATTAGAGCATATCTTGGTCCCCTCTACTACACCGATCAATAAACGCACTTCAGATGTTCGTGCTGCGTCTACTACACCCGCAATTTCAAGGTCAACCTCATTGCGATGAAGGGGAGATTTGGTAGTGTGGGGTAAGAGGACCACTCGTAGAGGCACTACACGATCGGCGGTATCGTCCACAATTCTGTCTCCTATGGTGTCGGCGGTTTTGGGGGTTGCTCAGTCACGTAGGTTCAACCCATTGCAGATCAACAGCTCTGGCAGCGCCCACCGGTGACCCTTTTTCGGACATAATGATGCATCCAATTTCTCGCCACTTGCACTCGTAGATCTCAACAGCAGGAGGCCTAAACACTGTGCAACCAGCTCACCAGCTCAATCTGTTGTGGGAGGCACCTCACCTGGAAATCGATACCAAAAAGCCAAAGGAGATTGTATTGATCTTGTTATCACGTGGATGGAACATAAACACCTGGTAGATATTGCGGAAAAGTTGAAAAGGCCTCGAGTTCTGAGAGACTTCATACAGAATCCTAATACGCCCCAGTGTTATGACGAACCTGTTGCCTGGATTACTCGGCAATATGATCTAGCAACCTACTTGCGGGCTGTTGAATCCTATTTGGCGAGCATAAAGTCCACCCAGGGTGATAGTCCATTGTCCAGATTTGCACTGATTAACAGTCCATTGGACGAATCGAGCTGGAATGGATGTCTGACCTTTGCTGAAATTGAAGGCCGTCTGATGATGACATTCGTTACCATCAACAAGACAGTCATGGTGGATAACACTGACAAAGAAATGCAATATATCAAGACCAACCCCCTTAACCTGGAACAAACATCGACAATTAGGGTGAAACAAGAGGACGAAGACAGCGAACCCTCAGTTATTGATATACTGGACAGTTGCGAAGACCAAATCAGTTGTGATGAATTGGATGATATGGAGCAAGAAGAGGAAGGGGAAGGGAAGGAAGAGCCACCGGGGATGCCAGAGGACCAAGATGATTCTGATCTGGGGATCATGCCGATTACTAACCATGCACTACCGAGTCATTCCTCCGGCCAGACTGTCAAACAAGAGGTTCACAATTTCGATATTCAAACCGCAGAAGAATTAGATCAGGTAGACGATGATTTCAACAACAATGCCCTAACGGAACTAGAGGGAGTCAACAACCCTGGTGCGCAGGCATAGAAGGAGGACCAGATGGATATTGTCAATGTGGACTGGTGAGTCACTGTCCTTGTCCATCAGCAAAATGTATTTTAGTCACTGCAAGCCTCCAGGAGTGTCTGAGAGGATGTGCAGTGTAAACTTAGATGCGTCAATTTCAGGAAAGTGTCAGACCCTTGGAGGGCATTCTTGCCGGCCTTCAGAGTAACTTGGAGTGCCGGTGACAAGCCAGGGAGCGCTGAGCACAAGCCTGGGAGCACCTGGGAGTAGTGATAGCAACGGGTCCGGTTAACCCGCCAGCGGTCCGGGTTTCAACCGGAAAAACGGTTTGGTTCGGTTGCAGACCAGTCCATAACAATGATTCCACCAGTCCAGCAATGGATCAGTCCACACCGGAACCGTCCAGTCCAGTCCAGGTCCAGTCCAAGAAATTTTTGGACTGGGATCGGACCGATCCCAGATGCTGACAGACTGGACTGGGCTCGGTCCGGACCGATCCCTCACGGTGTCCAGGGTTAGGGTATACTTTCCCGATTATTAGTCGTTTAATGGGGAAAATATATCTCGATGGAGCCGAATATACAGACAGAAGTGGTATAATTTCGATCACAGTGGGTATTCAGGGGTGAGTGGTGCTAAAAAGTGAGGATGAGTTATGTTTTCGGTAGTACTTGGCTAAAAAGCAATGTCAAAATTATATGCGTAAATGAATCGGTCCAGACCAAGCCCGTCCAGTCCAAGACTGCCAGTCTGTGGATCGGTCCAGTCCGACCTTTCCATTAGACCGGACTGGACTGAGCCCTACCGCGGACCGGGATCGTCTGGACTGGTGGAATCATTGGTCCATAAACCCGACGCGGAGCTTCTTGGCGGGCCAAACCCGTTCCCATACCCGTCAACACGCGGGTTTTGCCGGGTTTGGCTAGACCCGTCAGTTCCAGTCTCCAGTTCTCCTTTTCGGGTTTTTCTATTTATGGTCGCAGTCAGATATGTTACTGTTATGTGTAAAATATTAACTTTGGTACATCATTCTCTTTATTTGTTTCATTGGTGGCCTTTATACTCAAAACAAGGAGAGACATACTCCCTGCTACATCCTGAAGTTGAGTGTGATCAATTTTTCATCTTGCATCATTTGTAAAATTTGCGGTCCAGAACAGCCATATTGATTGTTAAGGTTGTCATTCAGCCGGAATTTGATCAGTTTGCACATGCAACTGCACCAACAACATTTGGAGAGCTGATGGAGATACATGATAGTGTCAGCGGAAAATGGCAATGCCGCAAGAAACATCCCGGGATAGAGTAGCCATATGTAAATAGCATGCCGCAAACAATCATCTCACATATGCATATTCGCTCTCAAAACTCATGCGATACCAAATTCATCTCTGATTAACAAATCGAAGCCTGTTAAACCCGTAAGCGTTTACCCCTGCGTATGTCCTCCATACCTACATACCATACAGGAAATGGGTTCAGGTAAACATAATGTATTGGCTCATAGGTCCTGTGTGCACAACCTGCACATTATGTGATTATTGATGTCATATCTCTGCAAAAAGTAGTTGGCGTATCTATTTCGATACGGGAAAGAATTATTTGGATTTCACTGACTATTATGAGACATGATAATTGGTCTGTGCATGTGCCAGGTTCATATGGGTCATATGTACGGTCCAAACTCCAAACCAAGCGGATTGACAACTAATCAACACAATATCGTCCTGGCTTTTACGGATAAGTGAGAACGCGCAATCTAAACTAAGGATACCATTTACTAACAAAGTTTCACTTAGTGATGACATACGAGTCATAGAAGGAGCAGTCATTGTGCAACACGAATCTGGATGAATGTCCACCATCATGTTGTATTCATCCATACAACCAACTTCATTATTCCGCGTTTAGACCGGGTGCACATAGCGAGCATTGTGATAATTGCTTATGGTATGTCATGGAAATCGAGCGGATCGAACTGGATATGGCAAACTGAGTATGTTGGGCTATATTAATGAAAAATTACGTTGTGGCTCGACATGCAGTGAATTGCCAACTGAAAGCGCTGAAATGTCACCGTGCTAAGTTATCCATCGCTCAGGGAACTTCTGCATCAGTTGATCAGAAATTGATACGCCATAAAGCTTTTGCATGCAACTGAGTATTGATACAAATGATTCATTGGCTGTCAATAATGACTATGATTATTTGGACAAAACTATGCTCCATAAACCAACAGTTAGGACATGTTTATGGTGGATGTGAATCGACCGTCAACGATTGTTGGTCTTGAAAGTAAGTTAATTGGAAAGCGAGTTGCATGCTGTTATTCATAACCTACGTATTGGCTGCCTTGATAGATAAAAGAACATGCGACATGGATACAGCCCAATGCTGACAATGAGAGTCAACGGAGTGACAATGATTTGTAGTGTTGAATCTATCTCAATTGGGAAGCAATTTCCTCGCAGATATGCATAACAGAGGTATTGGCAGCCTTCATAGTCGAATGAGCAAGCGACACGGGAACAGCCGCATTTTTACAATCAACGTCAACGGAGCGTCAATGATTTTTGGATATGTAAGCAACTTAATTTGAAAGTGTTTTGCTCGCTGCTATTCATGATCAACAGATTGGCAGCCTTTGTAGGCAAAAGGGACCGCAGCGCGGTAACAGCCACATTCTGATACTGAGCGTCAACGAAGCTTCAACGATATTTTCTGTGGTAAGTAAGTTAATTGGAAACCGATTTGCTCGCTGTTATCCATAATCAAAGTATGGGTAGCCTTTATAGGCAAAAGAGAAATCGACACGGTAACAGCCACATTCTGAAAGTGAGCGTCAACGGAGCGTCAACGGTTTTTGATCTTGTAAGTAAGTCCATTGGGATGCCATTTGCTCGCTGGTATCCATAATCAACATATTGGCAGCCTTGATCGGCAAAAGAGAAAGCGACATGGTTCCATCCCCAGTCTGAAAATGAGCGTCAACAGAGCGTCAACAATGTTGGGTGTTGCATCTTGTATAATCCAAGGGCTGTGATACGGCATTTACCCATAATCAAAGTATTGGGAGCCAATATAGGTAATATCATGTGTGTCGATACTGCTAAACCTCATAATGAGCATCAACAGAGCGTCAACACAGCATCAACAGAGCGTCAACTGAGTATCAACACAGTGTCAATCGAGTGTCAACAGAGTGTCAACACTTTTGGGTGTTGCATCATGTATATTCCAAGGGCACTGCAACGGCATATGTCCATAATCAATGTATTGGCAGCCATTCTGTGCAAATGCAATCGTGACATGGTGACAGCACCTGTCTGAACATGAGCGTCAACAGAGCGTCAACAATTTTGTGTGTTGCATCTTGTATAATCCAAAGGCTGTGCTACGGCATTTATCCATAATCGAAGTATTGGCAGCCTGTATAGGCAATATCGTGTTTGTCGATACCATTACACCTCAAAACGAGCGTCAACAGAGCGTCAACACAGTATCAACAGAGCGTCAACTGAGCATCGACACAGTGTCAACTGAGTGTCAACAGAGTGTCAACGCTTTTGGGTGTTGCATCATGTATATTCCAAGGGCTCTGCTACGGCATATGTCCATAATCAATGTATTGGCAGCCGTTCTGTGCAAATGCAATCATGACATGGTCACAGCACCTGTCTGAAAATGAGCGTCAACAGAGCGTCAACGATTTTGTGTGTTGCATCTTGTATAATCCAAGGGCTGTGCTACGGCATTTACCCATAATCGAAGTATTGGCAGCCATTATAGGCAATATGGTCTTTGTCAATGCCGCTACACTTCAAGCGTCAGTGGAGCCTCTACAATGTTTGGTCTTGTAAATAAGGTAATTGGTAAGTGATTTGCTCGCTGCTATCCATAACCAATGTATTGCCACCCACTATGTGCAAAAGAGCAAGTGACATGGTCACGGCGCCATTCTGACAATATATGTCAACTCTGCATCAACTGAGGGTCATCAATTGCTGGTGATGCAGATCGGGTAATGAAGGCATCGAATGGATATTTGAGCTTATAATTGAACTATTGACCTCCTCCCTGGTCAAAAATACAAATCATTAAAAGAAAAACATGAATTAAAATATTGTCGATCTCGCAACATGCAAAACATGCAAAATGTGATTACTGGATGTCAAATGATCGATTTTGATTGAGTATTATAATCGAATAGCAAACGCAAGCATGTTATATGAATTTACTGATGGACACGCCATACAACCCGCTGAGAACCCGGCCAATTCAGACGGGTAGGGAGATGTCGATGGAACCGTACCCGAATCGACAGTTCAGGTTTATTGGCAACCTGGACCGCCAATCTGGCTCCGGTTCGGTTCCGAGCCATACCCAGACCCGAAGTGACGGTCCAGACCTGTTGCTAACACTACCTGGGAGTGCTGGTGACAAACCTGGGAGCGCCGGCGACAATGCTGGGAGCACCTCAAATCACAGTAGAGCAGTCTGGGAAAAACATCTTCTTTGGGAATGCTTCAGGTGCGCCTGGAAAGAATAGCTACTACTTATCGTTCAACAATTTTTAAAACTCATGTATTCAGTTTGTAATCTCATCTGTGTATCTATGTATCTATATATAGCTACCCATCTACACACCGTATGTCTGGACTGGCTGCAGGCAGTGCTTGAGAGCAATTCAAAGTGCGCCTGAAAATGACGATAGAGAGAACTCAGAGATTACACTACGAGGCCGTGATCGAGCAAGTTTGAAGAGGCACTTTCAGGCCGTGATCGTGCGAACATGGAGGCTATAATCGGGTAAGCTTAGAGATACACTTGACGTCTGTGATCGAGCGAGTTAGGAGATGCACTTGGCGGCCATGATCGAGCAAGTTTGGAGTTGCACCTGCAGGCAGTGATCAAACGAGTGTGTAGATGCACTTGGAGGCCCTGGTCATGCGAACTTGGATGCTGTAATCGAGCAAGTTTGGAGATACACTTGGAGGCGGTAATCGAGCGAGTTTGGAGATACACTTGGAGGCCGCGATTGAGCGACTTTGGAGATGCACTTGGAGGCCGCGATTGAGCGACTTTGGAGATGCACTTGGAGGCCACGATCAAGCGAGTTTGGAGATGCAATTGGAGGCCGTGCTCGAGTGACTTTGGAGATGCACTTGGAGGGCGTGATCGAGCCAATTTGGAGATGCACTTGAAGGCCGTAATCGAGCGAGTTTGGACGAGTACTGGGAGGCAGTCGATGGATGGCGACCTGGGTGCTGAGACTCTTTTCATCAGTTAGTTAACTCGCAACTGTGGGAAAGTGACTAGGTGATTTTACCTTTGAGCTCGCATGGAGAGGCACACTGAAAGCTAATGCTATATTCAGGGGTCAACGCGTAATCATTGGAATGAAGGGAAGACAAACAATCTTGGGTGGATGTTGTACTCGGTGTATGCTTGACTCGGTGTATGCTGTACTCGGTGTATGCTGTACTCGGTGACAACTCATGATACTGACATCGCGAGATAGATCGGGATGAATTAACTCTGTATTCTGCGATGATAGTAGAGTTGTGGAGAAGAAAGAGACAGATGAGGGATGCTGATGAGAACGATGTGGAGGATACAAGCGGATATGAGAAATCCTGGGTACGACTTGCCTCATTGGGTTGGAATGACCTCGTATTGGTGTAATTACACGCCGGATCTGGACTCTTACCTGCCATATCAGGGATGTTGAATGGACTCGCACCCGAAATTCTCGTAAGTCCCAGTTTCTCATGATGGTTTCCCCCATACCCTCTCATCTCTCTTTCTTGTCCTCAATTCTACTATCACCTAAGAATACGAAGTTACATCATCGCTCTCTATCTCTCCATGCCCTGATCAAGAGTTAACACCGAGTAGAGCATACACCGAGTACAGCATACACCGAGTACAGCATACACCGAGTACAGCATACACCGAGTACAGCATACACCGAGTACAGCATACACCGAGTACAGCATACACCGAGTACAGCATACACCGAGTGCAGCATTCACCGAGTACAGCATACACTGAGTACAGCATACACCGAGTACTGCATCATCTGAAGATCAACTGTCTCCCGCTCCCAGCCAGTCTCTCATCTCTCGGCAGACGATGTTGTACTCAATTCTCCACATTCGCACAATTACAAGTTACCCAATGAATAGAGTCTCCGCTCCTCTCGCGCCTGCCTCCCAAACTACCGCCTTCAGATTGACTGCCTTCTAGTACTCCTCCAATCTCGCTTGATTACGGCCTCCAAGTGCACCTTGAAACTCGCTTGATCATGGCCTCCAAGTACATCTCCAACCTGGATTGATTGCGGCCTCCAAGTGCATCTCCAGAGTCACTCTATCACGGCCTCCAATTGCATCTCCAAACTCTGTCGATCGTGGCCTCCAAATGCATCGCCAAACTCGCTCGATCTTGGCCTCCAAGTGCATTTGAACAATCGCTCGATCGCGGCCTCCGAGTGCATCTCCAACCCCGCTCTGTCATGGCCTCCCAGTGCATCTCCAAACTCGCTCGATTACAGCCTCCAAGTGTATCTCCAAACTCGCTCGATCATGGCCTCGGAGTGCATCTCTAAGTTCACTTGATCACGGTGTCGAGAAACGCTGAAGCTGGAAGGCAGACACCCCATCGTCAACGCTCCGCCGCACCTCGCATGGCATCCGAAGGGAATTCGTGAGAAAGAGTGGTTCTGGCTCCAGGAGCATAAGAAGAGGGTGAGAGGATATACAAAAATTGTGTGGATCTACAAAAGCTCGGCAGTGGTGCATGAGACCAAGAGCTGGGAAAGATAGAGTGTGTATTTTGTACATTGAGATGATGTCTATCTACCCCGGGGTCTCCGAAATATATACTGCCTGTCCCTGAGTCCATCTCCGTTATTCCTGTTTCTCTGTATGTGTATATATAGAGACTTAGATAATACATGCCATATAATGATGTAGCGAATCTTGTGACTGTAACAACAACCAATATGATCAATGAAATGCCTTGTGGGTATGGAACCCTAAGAACTACTGGTGTGAGAATACGGCACCAAGTGTTCTGCAGACCTGTGCAGGTCTCAGCAGCTCCAAAATTTGACTATCCTAATAGTAAAATCTCGTAACATCCTAAATGCACTGCCATCACTGCAGGTACTTTCAGGAGCAATTGAGAATGCTCTTGCACAGTCTGAGAGCAATGTGCAAAGCTCCAGGGGGGGTTGGGAGCATCTGGAAGTACTGAGAAGCACTGGCAAGGGCTGCTGGAGTGACTGGGAGGTTTGCGTATAGCTTCCGGACCGAATTACATTTTGCTGATGGCAGAGTGGTCTCTGTCAGAGCCGTAGAGCTACTGTCAGAGCTCAGCTGCTTTCAGAGCTACTGTCAGAGCTGCTGTCAGAGCTGCTGTCATAGCTCAGCAGCTGTCAGAGCTGCTGTCAAAGTTGCTGTCAGAGCTCAACTGCTGTCCGAGCTGCTGTCAGAGCTGTTGTCAGAGCTTAGCAGCTGTCAGAGCCGTTGTCAAAGCTGTTGTCAGAGCTCAGCCCGCTGTCAGTGCAGCTGTCAGAATGTTGAATGAAGCTAATTTTTACTCGCAGGTTAGTGGAACTGATGGATAACCAAGAATTCCACAGAGAAAACTTGGAGGAGTCAATGGCAGCAGGAGGCATCACCATGGAGATCAGAACTTTAAAGCCGCTCCACAAACCCATGCTGTTACAACTGCATCAAGTTATTACAGTGAATTGGATGGCAGAGATGGAGAATAGCTTGGCGAAGGGTGCTTTATTGGCTGATGACTGCAGTACTGGTAAGGTTAGACCCTGCTGTGCCCTTGAGATATTCTGTTCACCACACTAGCAATCATCAGACTCTGACAGCACTAGCTTTAATATGTTACCAAGTTAATGTTTATGAACAAAAAATCATGAATCCACCTCCTGGATTTGATAAATGGGAGATCGACATAAACAATTACAAAGCAAACGTTGAATGGGGTGAGAAGGTCGGAAGAGAGCCACGAAAGCTGCGGTGGGAGGTCCACCTCCCAACATTAATTCTATGGTATGACCGGAATATATACCACTATAGGGACTTCAAGCTAAGGTTGAAATCGCCCTAAACTGATGGTGGCAGAATGGGAAGCTGTGGTGACTAAGTTTGCTGAGTTAACTCTACATCTCCATTACAGTACTGCTTCCTAGATGAGGGCTTCCCATCGAGTAACTCTTCATGGTAAACCATGGAGAATGGTCGTGATCTCGACCATTGAGACTTTCTACCGGCGGTTCAACTATGAGGAAGCGGATGATTCAAAATTTTGGGCCCTGGCATTTTTCATCGGGGTATCTTGGATGAGGCCCACAGGTTGAGAACGAGCGGGACCCCAATCAGCAGGTTTATGAAGACTACTAGCATGTCGGTTGAAATGGACTCCCACGATTACAATATGCGTATGGCATCCTGTATACTCAGTCTGGAGCCACAATACAAATGGATGTTAACGGCATCCCCATTGGTAAATGGCATCGAAGACTTGCGTTGGATCCTGCATTTTCTGGAGAGTTCATCCTGGTTGACCATACAGCTGCCACCAGATACATTCGACTATACTCTCAACATTGATGATGATTGGATTGCGGACGGGAGTAATGTGCCAGGTACTAAATGTGGTGCAGCATTCACACCACTTGCATATCCGTACAACAAAGGCCCAGAATTCGGATCCCTTGTTCACTGCACAATAATGGCTTCGGATGCTTATACGTTGCCCATAATTGGTGAAGTGAGGAAATTAAGACAGGCCAGACAAACATCGGATATATTAATCAGACGGCATTGCTGCAAGGAAACTATTGGGAAGCGAGCTTTTGTGGTTTTATGCACACTAATGCTATGGCGAACAATGGTGAGCCGTATCCCATTCAAGAACCCAAAGCCCATCATGAACATCCCTCCTATGCATGTAACCACCGAACTTGTTACATTCATGAAGTTCTCTGGACCTGGACAGTTCTACATTAATTTGGTAGACGGTAGCTATAACGGGCTTAGAGAGAAAATCAGTGGGGTGGCCTCCACGCAGGCTACAACGATGGCCAAGACGAAGACTTATGGCTCTTGTTGGCCATTTATTCGCCTTATCATTGTAGTGCTTATTCTTTGCCCTGCCTGGATTGATCCAGAAATATCTTGGTCGAAACAGTTATGGTTATTACCTTCCGGGGTTGCTAACTCAGGCAGACAGATCCTGATCATGCGGAGGATGGTTATTTCTGAGTTTGCAAAGGCTTTCCCAGTGAAGACGGACCGAATACCTCCGCCTGGGAAGGTCAAGGGTATGAAGTATGATCAGATTGAGGCTGTGTTGCAGTTTGGGGCTCCAAAGTTGGGTTGGTTCAAATACTAACTCCGGAACACCTTGTCAGCGAAAGACAATGGAGAGAAGGTGATTCTTTGGGTATATTGGCCACTTACCCAGTGGCTTGTCGAACAGGTTAGCACTCCTTCGCAATCCCACTTTCTTCCACTGTCATCAACTCTGACATTTTACTCTGAAACACATCCACTCTGACATTTAACTCTGACATCGACTCTTCGTATGACAATACTAACTGTGCACAGTACTGCTGCCTCTTAGGCTGCAATTGTTTTGCTATCCATAGCTCAATGAGTGTCGATGCGTGTGCCTCTGTGAAGAAGTCATTTATCAACCATAGGCAGGTGAGGATCCTTGTCTTGTCCTATCTGACAAGCAATGAGGGCTTGAATCTACATTATAATTGCCAAAATTCCATCATGGTAGAACAGGGTAGAAATTACTCAATGGAACATCAGGCATGGTTGTGTGTCCGGTGGATTGGTCAACAGCAAACGCAATGCACAACTCAATTGGTAAACCTCACCACGATCAATCGGTTGATTGAAAATACCCAACGGATGAAGCAATCACGAATGCTATATGTGCTGGGGGTTCTCCAGAACGCTGCCAGTAAGGACATTGATCTCGATACTGATCAAGTATATGATACCTTGATTCGAATAATTTCCCCACAGATGCTCCGGTCTGCTGTGATTGGTCAATATAACGATGTCATAATGGACGTTAGTTAATTTGTGAACTTTCAATACTTTCCATTTTTGGGTCTGAGCTTGTTTTCATTCTGGGTTGTTTCTTGGGTTTGGGATGTCTCCTTTGGGTTCACAGGTTTGGTCTCTGTTTGGGTTCCCGGATTCGCCCCGCTGGGTTTTCGGTCGCTTTTTGGTTATCTCACCATTGTCTTTTTGGAAGGTTTCGAGCTGTATAAATGACTAGTATCAACGAATGGAGTAATTTAGTCGCTGACTTTGACTGCCAACCAGCCTGACTGCAACTCTGACAGCAGCCACTCTGACAGCAGCCACTCTGACAGCAGCCACTCTGACAACAGCCGCTCTGACAGAAGCCCTCTGACAACAACTCTGACAACAATCTGACAACTGCTCTGACAGCGACTATCTAAAGAGTTTGCTATAACCATGCTTGGTGAACAAAAAGCCTTTATCATTAACAATGCGAAATTTCTATTGGTAAGTGCTCTTTAAGCAGATGGCCTAGCAAGTACTCTATAGTCAAGGAGACAATAAACGATTGTTTCGGTACTTGCTAAAACCATATTGAAGGGACACTGCAATGTTGAACTAGATTGAAATTCCTTAATCCCGGTAAAAGCTAGGACTAACCCCTGAAGACATGAAGAAGCGAACAAAAGAAATATGCAGTGCGGAAGCACAATAGTTCTATCCAACGAGATATCCATGCCGCACAGTTGTAGGCGCAAGTTTGTGGTTAGTATGTATTGACTTCGGAGATATGAAAAACACTCACACCGCTGAAGAGGGATGCTTTAATGCTTTCGAATATAAATTTGTCTTGGCACGTGTTTAATGGGCTTGGCTATAGAGCCGATACGTGGAGTAGCCGCCGCCCTCTTCATCCGGTTAACTGATATATTATCGTCGGACCAGCACCATTTGAGGCTTTCGGACCAGTGGCCAGTTGTAGTAGACATTGTTGGGTAGTTGGATACAGAACATTGTGGGTAGAGAATGGAAGTCTATGCTGTACCAGTGTACAAATTCTAGTGCCTGTGTACCAAAGTACTCCACGACCTATATATATACTACACCCTCCCAACATACAGTTGCCACGATCAGCAGAAGTACCATACAGTAAATTACAATGGGTCTGTAACTTTAATTCATCTACCCAATCCCCGGGCCACACAGTAAAGTTCAATGGTTCCATGACATTGATTCATCCATTTCAACCGCATGGCCCAGTTGTGAGTACAATATGCCAATTGAGTACAACTCGGCTCTGACAAGGTTGCACAGACAGGTCACTCTGACAAGGTTGCACAGACAGGTCACTCTGACAAGGTTGCTATGACAAGGTCGCTATGACAAGGTCGCTCTGACAAGGTCGCTCTGACAAGGTCACTCTGACAAGGTCGCTCTGACAAGGTCGCTCTGACAAGGTCACTCTGACAAGGTCGCTCTGACAAGGTCGCTCTGACAAGGTCGCTCTGACAAGGTCACTCTGACAAGGTCGCTCTGACAAGGTCGCTCTGACAAGGTCGCTCTCACAAGGTCGCTCTGACAAGGTTGCTCTGACAAGGTTACTCTGACAAGGTTACTCTGACAAGGTCGCTCTGACAAGGTTACTCTGACAAGGTCACTGACAAGGTCGCTCTGACAAGGTTACTCTGACAAGGTTACTCTGACAAGGTCACTGACAAGGTCGCTCTGACAAGGTCGCTCTGACAAGGTCACTCTGACAAGGTCGCTCTGACAAGGTCACTCTGACAAGGTCGCTCTGACAAGATCGCTCTGACAAGGTCGCTCTGACAAGGTCGCTCTGACAAGGTCGCTCTGACAAGGTCACTCTGACAAGGTCGCTCTGACAAGGTCGCTCTGACAAGGTCGCTCTGACAAGGTCGCTCTGACAAGGTCACTCTGACAAGGTCACTCTGACAAGGTCGCTGACAAGGTCACTCTGACAAGGTCGCTCTGACAGGTTGTTCTGACAGGTTGCTCTGAGAAGCACATCATACTCTTCTAACAAGCACAGTGCTAATGTCGAATGGCCAACACTAACTACTTACTCTACTATAGATCCGAGAACACTAGCGGTTATGAACCGGATATGGGATCAGAGCGGCCCGCAGGGTCCAACCAAACCTTTCTCAGCTGCCTTTGTAGGGATATGGGGGCCTAACTACTAACCAACATGAACTACTACCCGTAGGGATATGCGTCGTCCAACACTTAACCAGCTACGTTACCTCCTGAACGTTCTTAGGTACCTACTCCTGTACATTTGATAGCTGCACCGCAAATCCCATCGACCTCCAACCATGTGCCGTTTCAAGATGCTATACTACATTTAATGCAATAATCTCATTATAAGGCCTTCATTTTGTTCACCCTCAGGTCGGGTCAATGGCCGTTGCCCACAGAGCACCAGTGGAGATATCTGGCTGCACTTGCGAGAGCACACGATTCGTGACTGTCTCTGCCTCTTTGACTCGCATCGCAGTGAAGACCATACTGTGCCGTATCGAGATCCACCTCTGTGGTGGGATCCACAGAGCGAGATCCCAGAGTGGTTTCGGGAGAAGAGTCCCATGGTGTGGCCCAACATAGGGGATTGTGGGCAAGAATATAGTCGGGAAGATTGGCAGATTACTGCAACATAGCAAAGTGGTATAAATAGTGTTAGCAACGGGTCCAAATTCCCGGTTCCAACCCAGAACCGGACCGTTGCAACGGGTTTCCACACAAAACCTGCTCCTCAAAATTCGACATTTCTTGCTACAGTTAAGTATTGGAGTTCTCATCATATCGCGACATAATCTATATGTGAAATATTCAGTTTGATGCCCTCTTTCATCTCCCATTCTACAATTTGCAATCGGATCAATAGTTGTTGAGTTGCGATGGAAACCCAGTCATTGTGGCGTGATATTCATCTTATTTTCAAAGCGACTCAAAGAATATTGATCTGATCCCAAATCTGAGAAAGGGAGATGAAATAGGGCATCAATCTGCACATTTCACGTATAGATCATGTTGTGATACAATGAGAATTCAACTCCTGAATTGCAGCCAAAGTTGTAGGAACTGTAAAATAGAACTGCGGTCCGGTTCCAACTGGTCCCCGAACATGGTAGATACCCCTGTTACCCTGGTAAGAACCCGGACTGGACCGCAGCCGGGTAACCCGGAACTGTTGCTAACACTAGGTATAATATCAATTCTAACTTATGGAATGTATAAAACTTACTCTGAACATGGAAAAGTCCAGTACAACTTTGACTCTGACATGAGAGACCCAATGTATATGGTATAACTCTGACAATTTCCTTGTTAGGGGTTGCCTCCTAATAGCAATAATGATACTTGTTAAAATGCCAGATGAATACATATCCCAGATATACATAACACCTATTCATGTATTACAAGTGATCAATGATATGCTTTTTAGTGGGAGTCCATAATAGTCGCGCAAGGGGTTTGAATGTACTGGTTCTAGCTCTCCTTCACACCAGGATACTTTGCGGGGCATGCATGGTTTTCATGCACGGCAGTTGATAGTCAATATGTGATTACCAGGACTTTTCACTTCTACCTGTAACAGGCTGGGATGCAGTGAAGCACGTTCCGGTCAAGAGAACAGTCTCAACCTTAGCATGACGTAACTGATGGATTAATGATGTAGGCACTGGCCTAGAGCGAACACTATTCATTAGCTTAAGTGGTCTGGATTACAATGTAACCTCGTATCGGATACGAGCTTACGCGTCAAAATCTACGTTGGCTTGGTGTCGGTTGGTCGCCCATTAAATCTATGACGCAATTTAATAACTCACTATGTGAGGGATTTGAGAGGCGATAAGCATTACCAAGGTTGATTGGTGGATGTATCAAGTACCGACTAAAAATGATTGCCAGATGTCTAAGTTTAAGCAGTCTGATACGTTGGCTACATGATATGACGTGATGGATGGCTTGATCTCATCAGGAGCGTAACTCTTTCACACAATATTGCATGAGCATGCAGTCCTAGTGGGGAGCGTGGCAAGATATTACAGAGCACTAGTGATAGTGGTCGCGATAACGCTATTATGAGTATCGTAGTATTGCAACTCGGAGTGCGAGCCCAGAATGTTGCTATACAAGAGACAGTGTGGTCACGGGTAGGAGAGAGACAGCCAACACCGAAGCACCAAAGACGATTTTAAAATATTGTTAAGAATTCTATCTACTCAAAATTACTTCTCTCATACACAACCATGACTGGGCCCTATATGCCTGGATATCACTACACACTTGCCGAGTATGCACTGCAACAGAAAGTCGAGTCTTTTGGCAATCTTCTTTTCAATTGGAAGAGCACCATTTTACTTACATCTACCGGGTGGCATTTCTTCTCTGCTAGTACGAAGGTATTGGAAACTGGGTGATAAAATATCTGAACACTGGCGTGTTACCGGACAAGGAATTTTCTGAGGACTGGTTATCCGATGGCGAGGCATAATGTATGTCAGCTTGGGAAACAGTTATTGGGGGAGGTTCAACTTGGAGGCTCTTGCAAGACAAGGGCAAGAGTTTGAGTTTCAGGAAGAAACGAGGAGAGAAAGAGGGGATAGGTAGCCAGATGTACTTAGTCTCAATAAATGTTGTATCAGTTATTGGGATCTGGACAACCCCATAACATTCCCTAACTCTGACAACCACCCTACTCCGATCCTGGAAGCAACCTCACCTATAATATGGCATTACTTCAACTTTGACTCCGGAGACCCAAAGTATATGGTATAACTTCGACTCTGACAATTTCCCTAACTATAACAACCACCATACTCTGATATGGGATGCACCCTCACCTATAATATGGCATTGCTTCAACTTTGACTCGGGAAAACCCAACGTATACAGTATAACTTCGACTCTGCCAATTACCTTCACTCTGACAATTTCCATAACTCTGACAACCACCCTACTCTGAAATCGGAAGCAACCCCATCTATAATATGGCATTACTTCAACTTTGACTCAGGAGACCCAACGCACATGGTATAACTTTGACTCTGACAATCACCCAAACTCTGACAATCACCCTCTCTAACTCTGACAATCACCCTAACTGACAACTACCCGACTCTGACACTTGAAGCAATCTCGCCTATACGGAAATTACTTCAACTCTGACACAGAAGACCCAACGTATATCGTATAATCTCAACTCTGACCGTGTACTTGATTCTGACACGTTTACAGCATAACTTCGACATTCACATGGACCATAACTCTGACATGGGAACCAATATTATTGAGTCTATTTTCAACCCTGACGAGGTTGTTTTTAGGTGACGGGAGATAGAAATGCACTATATAATAACCGTTGACAAGCCGTGGATTCCGTATTCATGCAAAGCCTATACACCCAACGCCAACCTGAACAGCAACATACAACGCACGGAATGGCAAACGGAACCAGATCTGACAGCAGCACCCGCAACCATTCTTGAAAATCTGAAGGCAGCAGTGGCCGCACTGATCAACATCCCAGTGGCAGGTCCCAGTGCATCAGCAGCCACAATAATCATCAAAACTCCGGCACCAGTAGCTGAGGGACTCACTGCAAAGAAAATGGCCAACAATGGCACCAATCCGGGGGCGAAATTGGGAGTAACAAGAGCTCGGAAGGCCAGCAGATGAGTGATTGCGATAACGATGACGATAAACTGCGATCCTCTGATCGAAGAACCCGCATATTAAACAACTATGGTTATTCTTCCAGTGTGAACAACCAAGGAGGGGTAATGACACATTCAGCTCGACATTTGTGTCTGACTGACAATTTCTAGGTGCGAACACCTTGTACTTCCAGCAGCCAGCAACGGGTTAGTAGAAGCAGATATGACTATCCATGCTTTCGACTGACTATTTCTATTTGCAAACACCTAGTTGGTCTGAAACCAGCAGCGGACAAGTAGAAGCAGAAATGTCCACCCCCACATTGACTGACAATATCTAGGCACAATCGATCACTCTTTCTCCTGGCAACCTGGATGGGGTAATAACCACACCCGCATCCAACATTAAACTCTCTAGCTGACAATACATAGTCATTGCAATCACCCTGTGACACTCCTCCAGGAAACCAGGAGCACTATGCTCAGCAGGTAAGAGCAACATTTTCTTTTGGGCTTTGACTTTGTGCAACCTCTCTGACTTAAACAATACCTAGATGCAAAAGCAGAATAGGTCCCCCATCAATACTGGCCACCGGCAAAAGCGTAAGGTGGGTGACATCGGGGTGCCAAAAGCTTGGTGGGATATTGCCCAAGAACTATTCTTTTGCAGAATTCTTGCCGAAGACCCCTACCCAGTCGATGTCGACAAACTGTCCGAGGAAAGCTTCAAGGAGGTGCATGAAATTCTGAGTACGGCAATCAACGAGTTTGAAGTCTCAAAACCAGCTATCCACACAGTAAGTATTCGCATGTGTCAAGCCCTGTTCAGTAGCACTGACAACCAAGCTTGCAGATCGCCAATCAGCTGCCCAAGTGCTCTTTACCGAACAGGCTCGTGAAGTTGCGCCCGATCAATATGCCACTAGCTTTCAGACCCTTTCAAACGATGACTGCCAAAAGTGATTAACAAGGCTAATCTCTCCTTGCACATACCGGTATCATCATTCAGACTGTGAGAGTGAAGTATGACTGAATACCATTGATTCTATTAATGTCCTGACAATCAACGTAGATGCTGAAAAAGAGGTTTCTGCATGGTTCACTATCAGGCGTGATGGCAAAAACCTTTTTCGAGAACTCAACGTGTAATTTCACCTGACAGCCATATATGTCCCACTTCACCGATAAGGTGACAGCAGAGTGTTTGTTACTTGCTACAACTTCAGTAAAGCATTCCTTGACAACTGGGCTGGTGGCAGTTTCCTCCGCATGGTAGTTGAGGCAGATCTATACAAGTGTATGTACAACACCATTTTGGACACACGTATCGGACATTTTAGTAGGTACATATAGTGATCTAATCAAACAATGGGAAAGTATCCCACCAGAGATACAAAAAAAGATCTTCGCTCTACATTTGGACAGAATCGACGTAATCAATGGTCGCAATCAGAAAGCACTTACTGCCACACAGTGAGATCTGGAGACGGTATTGAACGATGAGGATGTGTAGCTGCTCATGTCTATAGTATATATTAGTTTGAATGTTTATTACTGGAATACAATTGATGGAAAACTGACTAATTTATTCCATGCGTAAATGGTTCACAAATCACGATTAGAATGGCAATAAGTGAAACACATGTCTAGATTCTCATAATTGACTGTGAGTCCTGACAGAAATCACGGCGAGTATACCTGTGGACTCTGACAGTTGACGGTGGGCTCTGACAAGATCAGGGCGATAGCATGAGAAGCCTCTGTCAAGATCACGGCGACTGTATGTGCGGACTCTGACAACTGACGGTGGGCTCTGACGAGGCCAGGGCGATAGCATGAGAAACCTCTGACAAGATCATGGCGACTATACTTGCGGACTCTGACAACTGACGGTGGGCTCTGACAAGATCCAGGCGATTGCATGATTAGCCGCTGACAAGATCACAGCGACTATATGTGCGGACTCTGACAGCTGACAATAGGCTCTGACAAGACCAGGGCGACAGCACGTGGAGCCTCTGACAAGATCACGGCCACTACTTCGACAACCGACCGTGAGTTCTGACCAGACAGTGCGATTGCACAAGTAGTCTCTGCCAAACAATCCATAGTGCAGCTCCATTATACTTGATTACACCATGTCGTGCACAAACACTCTCGCAATCACCCCAAGAGTACTTATTTAGTACACCAAAGAAAATGGGTAAGGTAGATATACTACCGTAAGCATACCGTGTATTACGCGTTTATTATCCACATTACATATAATGGCTCTGGGCCGAATTCCATTATCCGCCATGATGGCTGTTACAGGAAACTACCAGAGGTTGTATAGCTTACGGCAAATTACACGTGGCGAAATGACTTTTTCCCGACGTGGTTATCCCTGGCATAGGCTATAAACATCTACGGTGGGTATACTATAACATGACTGTCGTTCTCGAAGGTAAATGTCATTCCTACATAAATATTACGTTGAAAGATAATACTTATCAATGGTGCGGGTCTGCTGCTACAGCAAGCTAATAGATTTTATGTATAATAGTAGATATAGGTATCATAAAAACTCAATAATAAACAAAGGTCTTCTTTCGCTGGTAGGTATTTTGACTGTTACGCTGCTGGAGCTTGTGCTTTTCATTGCCGGAACAATGTGATCTCTGTATAGAAACTTCTCGGGATGTTACGCATGCACACCCATATTTTGCATCCATAATTTTGATAGCAATGTGCTTTGCATCTTACATTCCCAATGAACACGCATGGTAGAGATTGCCACGAATCTCTTTGGTTATCGTGTTCATGCCGTTGAGATATTAAAGCGTTACGCTCCTGATAAGAATCAGGCGGCAACTGCACAATATAATATATCAGGACATAACTTCAACTTTGACATCTTGTGCTCGGATGGTTCAGTAATTGGAACAAGTATCTGAAGATAATTGGAGCGTGCTTTCCACTACTCAATGCTAAAGTAAGATTGCATCATTGATTCAATCGGTGACCAACCGATACTATGCCAATGTAGATTAAATGCCATGTACACATGCATTCTTAGGCAAGCTGTACTGTTGCAGTTGCAATACTGTCACAAGTCAATGTGCGGGGATGCTCCAGGCCTCATATCAACAGCCAACATCATAATCCCTCAATCAGGCCAACGCTCAGGCCGGAAGTATTCCCTTTGGCCGGGGTTTGCCCAGGTTGCTCTGCCCTTACAGAAGTGGTGGACCCGAGATCCCACGTACTTGCATTATGGCTAACGACTGCCATGTCTGCTGGTCGAGGTATTCCTCAGTATGATCAGACATAATCCCACTAGTATCTGGTTGTGAATCTGGTTGAAAACAACACCCTCAGCAGAATTGTAGCCCTTTTGATCTGGCAGTGTTGTTGAATCATCAAATTAGCTGCCGCAGCATATGCTTCAATGAATCCGCTAAGTCTAACCTTATCCAATCAATACGTGCTCCACTGATACCCCGCCAAAGATAATCGTGACAACTCTTGGGATGCACAGATAGGTGTTATGTATATTATTCGCTGAAATGACATGAATCCATAGCTATCCAAGGTTTTACAAACACTGTTAAGGGAGAACCCCTAACAAATAACTTCCCGACTGATAAAGAGAAGAATGATAAAGCTTTACTCAGGATGCATATAAAGATTGCCAACTAAGAAGTCACAAGGTAACTGTTCCATTCTGTGCTCCTGACAGATGGTATTGACTGAAGAGTATCGTTTCACACTCTCAGTATACTGATGTACACAACCCAAGAGTATTCTACTCAGAAGACCCTGTGAACTAACACACTAATATGCTTGTCCTCAGACTCCCTTTGGACTCAAGAGTATTATCCCTGCAACCGGCATGTATACCCCAGAACTGACTGTCCTCGAGTGCAACGACACCAAATATTGACTTGTCCTACAAGAAACCACAAAGTAGTTTCACCTGAGCCGAAGATGTAGCGCCGACTCAAGAGTATCCAAACAGATGTGTGAGTCTCTGAAGTGCCACACTATTGAACTTGCCTCAATCTTCCTTCAGACACTGAAGTATTGTCTTGCTTTCATCCCGATCAACAACTACCTTCCACAAAGGTACTAAGATTGACCAAGTATAAAGAGTGATAGATATATCCGTAATATAGAACTAAAGAATGAATGTGCAACTCTTGACTTCAAAAGAGAAGTATCCTCATTGACTCTGATACAGAACTGATTGATAATACACAGTAATCAAGTTAAGGCTTAACCTCCAGGTTGAGAAGGTCAATTGGTATCTGTAGGTCAATCTTAATGTAGATTGTATGTTCGATAGTAGGTTATTGATGTCTTTTCTCCATGTCGGTATCACTGATATATGTCAGACGATCCACACCCTGAACAATCCTAAGACTGCCAAAGTCTGTTTCAGAGTTCACATATGTTACTGCCTCATCATCCTTGCCTTCTACCATTGATAGTCCAGTTCCAACTCACAGGAGTATTGACGACATCATCAAGGTAATGTGTTCACATTGCGATACAATAGCTATTGGCGATACCTTGTATGAATATGAGCTTATCTGAAGCCAATTATCAACAAATAGGTTCCTGTCACCAAGAGCCAGTGAGAGTGCACTCCTGTCTACCAACCGGGAATGTAACAGTTCAACAATCATGGCAAATGACAGAACCCTTAATTTGACTACTCTTTATTGGTGTCAAATATTCAGTATTCTGTGACTGAGTTGTTTTGCCATATAGTAAATGAAGAGTATCCCGCGCCACTCAGGACATATGAATCTCAAGTACCATTCACCCCATACCTACAAGGTGTGGTCGAAGTAAGGGTTGATTCATATAAGTCTATTCGGTTAACAGAACTCCGAAATCTCAATTTTTGGTTACGAGCTTTTCTCTTGTATGACTTCACATATCTTGAAATGCCCCGGTCGTTTGATATTGACAACATCTTATCTCATCAGGAATGAAACATTGGAGCATGAGAGAATAGTCATTTGTTCGGCGACTAGAAATAAGGCTTCGTATCAATTAGAAGTGACCATTGACAATTGAAACCTGCAACCATTACCCATCCAAAGATGATACACATCTTACTTGCACTTGGCCTGATTACTGTCATTGATCAATTGATCTGAAGGTCAGGTAATGGAGATGTGACTAACTGGTGAACTAATCTGGAAGGTAGATCCGATACGGAAATCTGAGTGATAATTCATGATTCTGGATAGAATATTCATATTAGGTTTATTAAGTCATCCAGTATGATCCCAGGAATATACCTGTAACACCAAAGGTATAACAGTGTCAATGATTTTTAGCATTGCATTATGTATCATCCAAATGCTGAGCTACAACATTTACCCATAATGGTTGTATTGGCCACCATTATGGGCAATTTGGTTAGTGTCAATGTTACAACCACCTAAAAATGCGAGTCAATGGAGCCTCAATGGTTTTGAGTGTTGCATCTTGGATAACCCAAGGGTAATGCTATGGCATTCACCCAGAATCGAAGTATTGGCCGTCTTAATGGGCAATATTGTTCGGTTGGATGTCGGAACACCTACAAATTAGCATCACCAGCGTGTCATCAGAGTGTCAACTATTTTCAGTGTTGCATCTTGTATAATCCATGCGCTGTGTTATGGCATTTACCCATAATCGAAGTATTGGCTGGCAGTGGAGGCAATATGGTTGGTGACAATATCGCTACCACCAAAAACTGAGTGTCAGTAGAGGGTCAACGATTTTTGGTCATGTAAGTAAGGTAATTGCCAAGTGTTATACTCGCTGTTATACATAACTAACATATTGGCAGCTTTAATCTGCCAAGTGCAAGCGACTGTAATACCGGGAGATCCACTGTCAGTCCTAGTCAATTCAAGCCCCTATGACTTCCGGACTGATACAGAGAAGAATGCTAAAGCTTTAATCAGGATGTGTATAAGGATTACCTCCCAAGAAGACAAGTAGTATTAGCAATGGGTCTGGGTAACCCACTAGCGGTCCGGGTTTGGACCGGAAAACAGGTTCAGTTCAGTTCCAGACCCGTCCAAAAACCCAACCCTCTCTGTCTTGGTGGAGTTGTTACACAGACCGGACATAAACTAGTGGTTTTTTGACTGGGTTTATCATACAGCAGAGTCTTATTTTTGCAAACTTAGGTCTTTGGCTCCAAATAAGGATTTGAGTTTTGATCGTATCACAATATGATATCTATGTAAAAGATGTAGTGTTAGATGCTTTTTCACCTCCCATTCTTCAATTTGCGATCCAATCAATATTCATTGAGTAACTTTGAAAAACACCCAATAATTGACATTATTTCACAGCAACTCAACCAATAGTGATTGGATCACAAATTGGAGAATGTGAGGTGAAAGAGCATCCAAAACTGCATCTCTCAAATATTTATCATCTTGTGATACAATCAGAACTCATATACTTCACTGGAGCCAAAGTTCAGAGTTTGTGAAAATGTGGAACCGGCCAAAAAGTCACTGGTTCAGTAAGTCTCGGTTTTTCATGTGGTAAAACCCGTTGCAATGTTTCCTGTTTGGTTCCAACCCGGACCTGGAACTGAACCACCATTTTGGAAACATTACTAACACTAGAGACAAGGTAACTGTTCCGTTCTCAGCTCCAGATAGATAGTATCAACCATGGAGTATCGTCTTATGCTATCAGTATACTGATGTACAAGACTCAAGAGTATCGCACTCAGAAGATCCTTTGAAGCAACATACTGTTGTACCAGTCTGTAAGGGCACGTATGCCAGCGTTCGAACTCGTAGGCATATGAATGGTAATCATACGAATACAGTTGGAAACATGGATGCGAGTGATATCAGGTTGAGATGTATAGTAAGATTATCGCTAGAGACCCAAAGCTCGTGACGAGCGGACTATATTGAATGGCCATTACCCGGCCCCAGGTCACGTGCTGCCATTACATTATCCCCCTCTTTAGGCGCAGACCTCCCGGGCTGCATAAACCGTACACGAGAGAAGAAAAGGAAAGGAAAGAAAGCAATAAACAATCATGCCGCGTACGTACTCGTACTAACTCAAATGTCCCGCTACCGATTGGCACCATACGGTAGCATGTCGGTGTATCCGGCGTACGGGGAAACTCCTCCTCCACTTGGCTGCGAGCAGGAGGTGGGAAATACCCGTGCCGACGCCATTTATACCGGGCCGTGATCCAATGAGGTAATACAGTATGGAGATGAGAAGAGAAGAGACAGATAAAAGGAACGCCCAATTGATTACTATCCTCCTGTCCCGAGTTCCGAAACTCTATTGACCCATTTCCTCCGCTCCCATGTCTCGGACCTCAATTCCTCCTTGTCTCCACTTCCGGACTCATACAGCATCTGACTTGCCATCCAGCACTGCACTCATAGCTCATATCATCTCGGCGTAGGTCATTGACGGAATGGTCCGGGTGGTAGAGCTTCCGCTCATGACCTTGCATCGATGGGAGCTTCCGCTGCCGGCATCGTTCATAGCCATCAGTGATCACCAGTCGTATACGTCAATCGCTTAGTCTTGTCTCATTCATTGGCATCTAGCACTTGAGCTTCTCTAAAGATGGTTATACTTATCAAGTTCAAGCGGGCCTGTCACGGCGCAGGCAGGTACGGAGATACTTGGGAATAAGGAAGGAAGATTCTGGTGGTGTTGAAGGAATTGTGTTACAGAAAGGCGGAGACGTTGGAAGATGCGGAAAGAGCGGCGAGATGGTGGCGGTATAATTTAGTACGATAGGGAAGTGGTCTGAGGTGTTGCGACGTCGGAGGATGTGCCGTGATTGTTACGATAAGGAATGGTGGAGTGGTGTGTAAGATCATGGGTTGAGATTCGGATGGTACATCGGAGCATGAGAAATGGTTCGAGGGTGGCAGACGGATTGTATATAAAGAGAGTGTTGTTTGGCGTTGGAGGATTTCCTTTTCTTCTCTCTTTACTCGTTCTCTTGTATAGCAAAGCAAGATACGACTTTGAAAGAGCTTCGACTTTTGTCTTGTTTTGTCTTTTCTTGACTTCCTCGAAACGAACCTCGAGCCCTGTCCGCACCGCTTTCGAAATCATATTATTGTTACCAATATCACCTACATCCGACCCTGCCCGTTACACTAGAATGAGTCTTACAGCATCGTACCTGATATTGAATGTGCCTACATCCCTCGACAGGGTGTAAGTATTGTCCCGAACCTTGCTCTGTTTCTAGTTGGGTTTACCTAGCATCAAATCACCGGTGGATACACGTTTGCAACTATTGCGTCGACCAGTTACTCCGACTTACCGGATTTGATATCTGTCAGTACCCGCATAGATCACCATATTCGAATGCAGAAATACGACAGTAACTGCACTTCACGAACGAATTGGTTTGATCTCGCCGGAACCTCTTGTCTTGTTGTTGAACCCGAACCTTTGAACGCTTTCGAGAGTATCGAAGCCATACTCAGAGAATCTTTCAAGGAAGAACCCCTCGAAGCCTATTTTTGGAAACAGTCAGCTGTCCCCTCACCTTGGAATACTTATTGGACAGACGCAGCCAGGGAAGGCGGCGGACTTGATATTAACGATCCCGTATTCGGACGACACTGGACTCGGTATCAAGGAGCACATTCCTGGTTTCCTTGTGATCCCGAAGAACCATGTGAGTGCGAAGGCCATAACTGCGCCGGAACTCATTCAACAATCGGACACGCAGCAGCAGCAGCAACAACAGCAAAGTCCCTGGGGATTCCGCTGATTGTTATAGTACCCCCGACCCCGACCCCTTCCAAACTTGACGCATATAACTGCCACTGGTAAATGTGCTTGGTTCGTTGCAATGTCAGAATCAACGGAACTCCGAGCAGCCCTGGTATCCGTCAAGGATCAGGGCACCATCATGGGACTCATCGACATTGACAAAGACAACATAGGGAGCGAACAGTTGAGGGAGGCGTTCATCCAGACACAGGAAGTATTGATGCGGGTTGCACAGTACTCCCAACCGATCAGAGAGGTGCAAATGGTTTGCGAGCATCCACAACAGATTATCGACCTACAGCGGCAGATCACAGATCTACAAATGAAACAGTTCCTGCCCCCGCGGTGCGATCATACCGAGCTCGAGCGACAAATACAGACTCTGAGGAACGAACGGGATGAGGCCTTGAGGAGACCATCGGCTCCAGGAAACAGCGAGGAGCTTCAACAGGAACTGGACGACATGACCCGAGACGCACGACAATCTGGAGAGGAAGTCCGCGGTTTGAGGATGCAGTTAGCGAATGCTTTGACGTTAGCAGCCAGAGCGGCCCCAGCCGCTCCCCAGGCCCCGGAGGACAGAGGCCTGAAATTTCCCGACTCCCCGGACTTTTCAGGGTCAGATCGAACACAGTTGAGAGGCTGGATTGCTCAACTCCAGATGGTCATACGACACAAGCCCGCCAGCTTCCCGGACGAACAATCAAAAATGCGGTACGCATTCAACCGCCTGAGGGGAGTAGCCTAAGGCCAGATCTTGCCACACGTCCGGGAGGACGGAACGATAGGGCTGGAAGACCTACCAGCTTTTATACAACTCCTGGAAGCAGCTTTTGGGGACCCCGACTGGGTAGCCACTGCCGAACGGAAGATGTGGGAAATTAAACAAAAGAACCGTGAGTTCTCTCAGTACTATGCTGAGTTTCAAGTTATTGCCCCCGATCTCGATTGGAATCCTTCTGCCCTGCGGAATGCCCTGAGGATGGGGCTGTCTGAGGAAATGAAAGATTCCTTTACGTATAGCGATATGCCTGAGGAACTTCCTGCGTTTGTAATGGTTTGCCAGAAACGGGACAACCAGATACGACAAAGGCGTGCAGACAAAGCGGCACAGAATAAAGGAAGCGGGATAGGTTTCGCTTCCCCCAGGCCCCCTCCTGCCCCGAAGGCCCCAGAAGCAGCCCCTGCTGGAACAATTGCTGGATATACCGGACCCGCACCAATGGATCTCAGCGCAGGCAAAAGGAGGATTTTGGCAGAGGAAAGAGCAAAGAGATTTGCAGATGGGAGATGTTTATACTGTGGTGGGTTTAACCACAGGGCAGCGGAATGTGCGGCAAGAAAAAAGGCTCAGACGTTTAAGGAGTCGGGAGCAGAGGTTAAGGAAGTAGGAACCAAGGAAGGTTTCGAGGAATCGGGAAAAGACTAGATCAACCCAAGCAGGATGGCGCTTTGGTTGACGGAAAAAGTTTTGTTTTAAATGCTTTAAAATGTTTTGGAATTTCGCGATTATCAGTTAGTAAGGTGGAGGTATTGGAAGGATCAATGGAAGGCAAACATTTAGTTATAACCTGTTCATTGACCATTAATAACCAAGAGATACCTACGCATGCACTGATTGATTGCGGAGCTACTGGCATTGCATTTATGGATCAACATTTTGCTCACCATCATCAGATACCCCTTCAAGAGTTGAAGGAAAGAACACAGGTAGAAGTCATTGATGGAAGACCTATCGAATCAGGAGATATTACACATGTTGCCAAAGTTGGGATCAAGATACAAGAACATAAGGAACAGTTACCTATGTTTATTACGAAGTTACGACATTACCCAATCGTCCTCCAAATCCCATGGCTACGATTACATGATGTCGCCGTGCGTTTTGCATCCAATACTGTTACGTTTGGATCACAATATTGCATTACGCATTGCAATGATGCATCAGTAACGGTACAAGGCGTTACAGAGGAACCCCCGGAACCAGTATATCAAAGTCAAGATATATTTGAACCAAAGATTCGACCTTTGAGACCGTTTCGAGGAGATATTGTTATGCTGAATGGAGCTTCATTCTTCCGGACAGTTAAAAAAGGGAGACTTACAGTGTTTAAGGCCTCATTATATGATATTAAAAAAGCAATCAAGACAAGGGATCTGAAAGAACGCCCTCTTGAGGAGATTGTTCCCGAACAGTATCATGAATTCCTTCCGCTGTTTAATAAAGTGCTGGCAGATAGGCTCCCACCGCATCGGCCAGGAATCGATCATGAAGTCCGATTGAAGGATGGAGAAACACCATCATGGGGACCATTATATTCAATGTCGAGAGCAGAGCTGGTTGTCTTGAAAGAATGACTCGAGGAAAATATGTCCAAGGGATTTATTCGACAATCGTCTTCACCTTTTGCGGCACCGGTATTATTCGCAAAGAAATCTGGTGGAGGGCTACGGTTTTGTATTGATTATAGAGACATTAATAGTAAAACGATAAAGAACTGATACCCCCTCCCATTGATAAAAGAAACGTTGAATCTTTTAGGAAAGGCCCGAATATATACGAAGCTGGATGTATGAGGAGCATATAATTTGCTCCGGGTGAAGGAGGGGGATGAACATAAGTTAGCTTTTCGGACGAGATATGGGCTGTATGAGCCTACAGTGATGCAGTTTGGCACAACGAATGCACCAGCGGATTTCCA